>Ga0224505_10000233_pt1 | contig 41383 bp, 34 predicted proteins | sample SF_Jan12_sed_USG_FD_169102 | JGI IMG/M metagenome (GOLD analysis project Ga0224505, IMG submission 169102) | Sediment microbial communities from San Francisco Bay, California, United States - SF_Jan12_sed_USGS_4_1 | ecosystem: Environmental > Aquatic > Marine > Sediment | place: USA: California... | reverse complement strand
GACCAGCGCCGTTGATACACGTACCGCCTGCAAGCGACTGCTCGAGGCGCAGGTCGAACTGATCCTGTTCGCCGGCGGAGATGGCACGGCGCGCGACGTCCTCGACGCGGTTGGCAAAACGGTCCCGGTGCTCGGGATACCGTCGGGCGTCAAAATGCACTCGGCTGTCTTTGCCAACTCGGCGCGAGGGGCGGGCGACGTTGCACGCGCGTATCTTGTTGCTGCGGATCGGGCATCGCTGCTGCAAGATGCGGAAGTCATGGACCGGGATGACAGTAATCCCGATGTAGGTTCACCGTCGTTGTACGGGTATTTGCGAACTCCTCGGCTGCAATTCCTGGTTGCACCGGCAAAGGCGTCCGGCGCGGGCTTCGAGTCGATCGATGACGCGTGCCGGCGAGTAGCAGAAAGCGTAAGGGACGGGATGCTGACGCTGATTGGACCTGGCACGACAATGCGCTGCCTGAAACGCCAAATGGGATTCGAAGGCACGTTGCTGGGCGTCGATGCGGTGCGCAATGGCAGCGCGATCGGTCTGGATCTGAATGAAAAGCAGATACTGAAGCTTCTGCAGCACGATGACGCGCGTCTGATCGTGAGTCCGGTCGGAGGCCAGGGTTTCCTTTTCGGTCGGGGTAACCAGCAATTGAGCGCCGCCGTTATCCGTAAAGTGGGTCTGAACAGGATTATCGTAGTTTCATCACTGGAAAAACTTGCAGGCCTGAGCGAGTCGCGGCTGCTCGTGGATACGGGCGACGAGCAACTCGACGCCGAACTTGCAGGATACATTCCTGTAATCGTGGGGCGCCGGCGAGTCGTTCAATTTCGCGTGTGCAGTTCAACTCCGGTATATGCCGGCAAATGACTCGAGAACGCTATACGTATATTGCCGCGGAGGTGCGCCGATGAAAAAAGCGAAACCTGGCTGGGCTTGGCGAAACTTTTGGAAGACCGACAGGGCGGCGTCCTGCGTTCCCGGCAATGCGGATACGGAAATCGAAATCCACGAACACTGGCGAGCATATTTTGCTCGTCTGCCGGATAACAGCCGTATTCTCGATATCGCTACAGGCAATGGAATCCTGTTATTACAGGCCGCGAAAGTTGCGCGGGACAAGCACTTTGTTCTCACCGGCATTGATCTGGCCGATATCGATCCGCATCGATACGTGTCGGAGTTCAGCCAGGTCAACGTAGAAGTCGATTTCGTCGCCGAAACGGACGCAGCAAACATGCCTTTCGAAGACGGGAGTTTTGACGTCGTTGTTTCACAGTACGGCCTCGAGTATGCGCAGCTCGGTTCCGCGCTGGACGAAGTCGAACGTGTGCTCCGCCCGGGGGGATACTTCTGCTGGCTTGCGCACTGTGAGGACAGCGACGTCGTCATGCAGAACCGCGATCAATCGGACCAGGTGAACTTTCTGCTGGGTCCTGACGGACCGGTCGTTGCGATGGAAAGGCTGATCTCTCGCATTGCGCGCAACAAGAACCCGAAATGGGCGATGACCCGACTGGACAAAAGCATGCGACTCGCAGAAGCATTCTGCCGGGCAAATCCGCCGGCCGGCATTGTGACGGAGGTTTGCAACGGTTTCACGGAAGTGGCAAATCGGTGGCAGGCCTATGCTCCAAAAAATCTTCAGAAAATGGTTGTGCATACCCGGACAGAACTGGTTGCACATCGACAGCGAATTACCGAGCTTCGCGCTGCGGTGATTGGCGGAAAAAGGGCGGACTTGGTGCGAGAGCGCCTCGCCGCAGCGCGATGGGAAGAGCCAGAAATCTCTACACTGTGTGTCGGGTCGGCGTCCGGCCCGGTTGGACTGATGATACGGGCGCGACGCGGCGGGTGTTGAGGCCGTGCCGTAGCCTCGGCGACGCTTACGAAAAAGCTTCAGCTTGTTGGGCGAATATTCAGTCCGGCTTCCAGCGCTGCAGGAAAAACCCGTATGACGCGGGCAATATCGACGTTGGCGACGAATGTCCGACGGCCTGTGCGGCATGATAAGGGAAGTTCGGATCGTCCAGGAGCTTGCGGCCCATTGCAACGAGGTCGGCCGACCCGTTTGCGATTATTTCGTTCGCCTGCTGCGCCTCGGTAATGAGGCCGACTGCCATTGTGGGAATGCCGGCTGCCTTGCGAATCTGTTCCGCGAAAGGCACCAGGTATCCAGGGGACGGCCGTTGCAGTGCGCGACCGGAAGGTCCGATGATGCCGCCGGAAGAGCAGTCGATCAGGTCGACTCCGCGCTTACCCAGCTCTCGGGCCAGCGCGATCGTTTCCGAAATGGTAACGCCGCCATCTATCCCGTCTACACAGGAGGTCCGGTAAAAAAGCGGCATGCTTTCCGGAATTACATCGCGAATCGCCTCTGCGACGCGCAAAGGAAAGCGCATCCTGTTTTGCAGGTCCGTGCCGCCCCAATGATCGTCGCGTTTGTTGGAAATCGGCGAGAAAAAGCTATTGATCAAATAGCCGTGTGCGCCATGGATTTCTATGAAATCAAACCCGGACTTGACGGCGCGCAAGGCGGCCTGGGCAAACGCTTCGAGTAATGACCCTATCTCTGCTCCACTGAGTTCGCGCGGCGTGGGCCAGCCATCCGTCAACGCTATCGCGCTTGGGGCGACGGCCTGCCAGGCATCATCCGACTCGTGCATCAGTAGCGGAGCAGCGCCGTTCAACGGAACTGCTGCGCTTGCCTTGCGTCCGGCGTGTCCAATCTGAATTCCCACCGGGATTCGCTGGTCGTGATAGATCTCGACGATCCGGCGCAAGCCATCGATATGGCTGTCGAGATAGATGCCCAGGCACCCGGGTGTAATGCGGCCATCGCGGGTAATGGCGGTCGCTTCAACCATAGCCCCGCCAACGCCAGACAGAGAAAAGCGGCCGTGATGGGAGAAATGCCACAGCACGGCATGTCCATCGTCGGCGATGTACTGGCACATCGGAGTGACAAAAATTCTGTTTCGCAGCGTGACACCGCGCAGCCGGAAAGGCTGGAACAACGGAGGTTCCGGACTCGCGGCGGACGAACCCCGGCTCGGGATTTTCCGTTCGGACGGCTTCGACATCTCGACTATTTTCTTGTATCCAGATCTTTCATGAAGTCGTCGAGATTCTTCATCAGGGCGGCTATTCGCTCTATTCGCTGGACACCTTCACCGCCGAGATCGGAAAACCTGGTCAATGGGGCACGAACGTCACCCATTGGATATCCAGCGGCGGCAGCAAGTGCTTTCGAATAGCACTGGTGGCCGTAACGCGGGTGCCCTTCAGCAATAACGTGGTCAATCTGAATTGCCAGTCGCTGGATCTGTTTTGCGGCATCGATATTTCCGTCATCCAGCAGATCCCACAAGCGGGACGTCGCATAGGGAATATAGTTGCCAAACGGATTGACATAACCGACTGCGCCCAATTGGAAGCTTTCCACGGGCCGTTCGCCTGCGAACACATTCATCGTACCGCCAGTTTCCTCGACGATGTCAAAGACCCTTCCAACGTCCATGCTTGCTTCTTTAATGTAGCGGATATTTTTGAAAGCCTTGGTCAGCCGGGCGACAAGCTGTGGCGACATGTCGATATTCGACGTGAACGGATTGTTGTACAGCATGATTGGAATGGCGACTTGCTCGGCTATCGCCCGGTAGTAATTGAAGATTTCGTCTTCGGTCGGCGTGTAATAGTAAGGAGGGATAATCATGAGGCCGTCCGCGCCAAGGTCCTCGGCTTCACGGCTGTATCGCACTGCCGTCGGTGTGAACGCATTCATCGTGCCAACGAGAACGTCCATCCGCCCGTCGACATGGCGTATTGCACACTCAACAAGTTTTCGTCGTTCGCTCTCGGTAATCGTGAGAAACTCGCCGGTAGATCCAAGGAGAATAACGCCAGGCACCCTGCATTCGATCTGCCAATCCAGGAAGTTTTTCAGAGAATCCGTGCATATGTCATTACCGTCGCCAGTAAACGGGGTTACCGCGACGGTATAGCTGCCATGAAACGTCTTTGACATCGGGTGTACCCTCCCTGATTCTCGTGTTCTGTGACCTTTCCGCCCGGCGCGGGTACCGGCTTGTTGCGCGATAGGCAAGCAGAATGTGCACGCTATGCGACCATACGTTAGCATAGCGAACAAATCGATGTCTTCAAAACCTTTTGTTCGGGGGGAATCCTTTGGTTGACGTCCTGGTGATCGGCGGCGGGATCGCAGGCTGTACGACGGCCTGGTATCTGGCGTCCGAAGGCGTGGACGTGATCCTACTGGAGAAAGGCGAGCTCAATGGTCTGGCCTCCGGCTCCAATGCCGGCAGCCTCCATGCACAGATACAGCATGAGCCGTACGTCGAGTACGGCGCGAACTGGTCGAAGAGATTCTTGCCGGCCTTGTCATTCTACGCCTATTCGATAGATCTGTGGCTCAAAGCGGAAAGCGCGTTGCAAGCCGATCTGGAGGTGTCGCTGGACGGTGGGCTCATTGTTGCCGAAACCGGGCAGCAGATGCGCAACATCGAATCGAAAGCGGAACTGGAGCAGCAGGCCGGGCTCGCAACGGTTCTTCTTGATGGTGCAGCATTGCGCGAGGTCGCACCATACATCTCGCAGGATATGTGCGGTGGCGCACTTTGCCCACTCGAGGGGAAAGCGAATCCACTGGTCGCCGCGCCCGCGTTTGCGCGTGCCGCGAAAGGCCTGGGCGGCAAAATCCTGAGCGGGCATGAAGTCCTGAATATACGGCGGAGAAAGAACGAATTCGTCGTCGAGACGTCGAACGGAACCTTTCAGGCACGGCGTATCGTGAATGCGGCCGGAATCAACGCCGGCGTGTTGGCAGCCATGGTTGGCGGCAAGTTGCCCATCCAGGCATTTCCGATCCAGTTGTCAGTGACCGAGCCCGTGGCACCTGTCGTGCGGCACCTTGTCTACTCGGCAGAGAGCATGTTGACGCTGAAGCAAACCAGGGCCGGAACCATTTTGATTGGGGGCGGGTGGCCGGCAATATCCGACCGGAATGGGCGCGCGCAGGTGAGTGCGGAGTCGTTGTCCCGTAACCTCGCGGTCGCATTGAGAGTCGTGCCGTCTCTTGCGGACGTCAATATCGTACGAAGCTGGGCTGCCGTCGTGAATGGAACCAGGGACTGGTTGCCGATCATAGGAGAGCTAAACTGTGCACCCGGATTCTTCATGAATTATGTCCCGTGGATGGGATTTACCGGCGGGCCCGCCGGAGGACGGATCGTCGCAAGTCTCGTGCAAGGCAAGGCGCCTCCCGTCGACTTCGACCTGACACCGTTCTCGCCGTAACAGCTCGGATTCTATTTTGGATGCGACAGAATCTTGCTGACGAATTCACGTGTTCGATTCTCGCGCGGCGCAGCAAAAATCTGATCGGGCGTACCTATCTCAACAATCCTTCCGCTATCCATCATTGCCACTTTGGTCGAAACCTCGCGTACAAATGCCATCTCGTGCGAGACGATCAGCATCGTAATTCCCTCGCGCCTGAGTAGCCGGATCGTGTCCAGCACTTCGTTGACCCTTTCCGGGTCAAGTGCCGACGTTACCTCATCCAGCAATAACAGTTCAGGATTGGTGGCGAGTGCACGTGCTATCGCCACACGTTGTTGCTGACCGCCGGAAAGCTGATCTGGATACGCGTCCTGCTTGTCTTCCATTCCCACCTTTTTCAATAATGATCTTGCGTGTTCTTCGGCCTCGCGCCGAGGCCGCTTTTTTATTTTGATAGGTGCAATTGCTACGTTCCGCAACACGCTCATGTTCTGGAATAGATTGTACTGCTGAAACACGATCGCCATGCGATTTCGCAATCTCCGCAGGTGCCGCCGACTGCTGTAGTCGACGCGCTCGCCAGCAATATGAATTTCGCCATCGATCGGCGGCGTCAGGCCGATCAGCACGCGCAACAAAGTGCTCTTTCCCGAACCGGATGGGCCGATAAGGCTGACGACCTCACCTTTGTCTGCAGACAACGATACGTCTTGCAAGACGCGCTGCTTTCCGTAAACGCTGGATACGTTGCGAATTTCAAGATGACTCAAGTCGTTTCTCCAGATACGCGGCGAACCGGCTGAGCGGATACGACAGCATGAAGTAACACAAAAGAATCGCACCGAATCCCAGGATTGGCGAGAATCCGCGATTGACAAGCATCTTACCCGCGAACGTCAGTTCGATAACTCCCAGTTGCGAAGCCAGCGATGTGTCTTTGATGAACATCACAATAAAGGCAGCGGCGGGCGGCAAAATCACCCGCCAGGATTGCGGCAAAATAACCATGCTCATCATCTGGATGAAACTGAAGTTAAGAGTCGCGGCTCCCTCAATCTGTTGCCGCGGCACGGATTCCAGTCCCGATCGAATAACTTCAGACAGGAAAGCAGTCGACAACAGGCAGACGGAAACCGTTGCGATGCCTAGTAGCGATGTGCCCGGGATCAGTGGCTCAATGGCGAACAGCACGATAAACAGTATGACGAGAAACGGGATACGACGGAAGAACTCGACGTAGACGATGACGAGCAGCCTCACCGGCATCAGTATTCTCGTCTGCGTCTGACGTATTATCGCAATGAAAAGGCCGCACACGAAACCAACGCCGCAGCCGATCAGTGTCATCCAGAGTGTCCGGCCCATTGCTTGACCGATGAACACCAGATTGTGATAGCCGAAAAATTGTGGGGCTTCCTGGACAAGACGTTCAAACATCAGAGCACCTTTGCATCGACGCGGAACGCCCAACGGCCTACCAGCGCAAGTGTCGCACTGGCTATCAGAGTCAGCAGTGCATAAATGACTGCGACTACCAAGAACGTTTCGATACTTCGGAGATTCTCCGTGCTTATATTGATGGCACGGCCGGTCAGCTCTTCTACTCCAAACAATGCAGCGAGTGAGCTACCCAGCACAAGCCAAACGAAGAAATTGGAAAGCGGCGCGTAAATCGTTTTGGCGATATGCGGCAATATGACGTACAGCAAGATCTGGAAGCGCGACATGTTCAGTGCGGTTGCTGCTTCAATCTCAGATCGACGTACGGAAATCACACCCGCCCGGAGAATTTCAGTCAGATAGGCACCGGAATTCAGAGTTAATCCGACTACGACCGCTACCAGAGGATCCAGCAGTATGCCGACATCCGGTAATGCATAGTAGAGCAAGAATATCTGTACCAATGCCGGTGTATTGGTGAAAAATACGACGTAAGCAGATGCAATCCGCCGGGCCACACGTTTTCCATTGACTTTGGCCACCGCGCCGAGGACTCCGATCACGGCGCCACCCCAGAACGACGTAAATGCAATTCCCAGCGTAAGAGCAGCACCGCCCAACAGATAGGGTAATTCCCTGAAGACGGCGGCAAATTGGAAGGTGTATTCCACAGGCGAATCGTTCAGCGCTCAGAAGCAGCGTTGCCGATGCAGGTCAGCTTCAGAAATACGGATTCGGCACAATCGGCACCGCCATCGGACCCCCGTACCATTTGGTCCAAAGCGCATTGACGTCGCCGGACGTATGCAGGTCATAGAGCAGGACGTCCAGATATTCACGAAGTGAGTCATTTCCTTTACTGACGCCGATACCGCAGTATGCAACGAAAATTGGCTCGTCAAGCACGCGCCAGTTGACATTCTTGTAGTTGTTGGTGAAGTTCAGGAAGAAATCCACGTTTTCGACCAGCGCATCGGCGCGGCCCTGGGCGATCGCACGAATCGTATCAGCGTTGCCATCAACCAGGAGTGTCTTCGCTTTTGGCAGCTTGTCTTTAAGGATCGCAACCGAAAGATTTCCACGCATATTGACAAGTGTAATATCAGGATTGTTCAAATCCTCCCAACTCTGCGCCGCAACCTTGTCCGTCGTAATGACCCCCATCGACTCAGAGTGTAGTGGAACGGTGAAGCTGATCAGCTTTGCCCGCTCCGGTGTACGTGTCAGAGCACCGAGCGCGATGTCAATTCGATTCGACAGGAGAAACGGTACGCGCTGAGCCGCTTCGGTGGTGACCAATTCAAGCTTCACGCCCAGCGATTTCGCGATTCGATCCGCTATGTCGACATCGAATCCCTCGAGTTGGTTCGTCATGCCATAGGAACTCATGGGCGGAAAGTTCGGATTGACGCCGATTCGAATCGTTCCATCCTTGAGAATCTCATCAAGGCTCCTGGCAGTTGCCGGTTCGGCGGCAAGCATGAAGATCAGGGTAGTGATTGTAACGAGTAGGCGAAGCATGGGATTTCCTTACGTTGATACGATCAGATCATCGGGATCGCGACACGATACGAACGTCGGATTGCGAGCAAGTCCTGTGAATGTTGATGTGCCGCATAAGTCAGGTCAAGGCAAAATGTTCGCGCTGTTGGAATTTGTGTTCAATAAGTCACTTGGCTGAATGGCCTGCCCACAGGATCCGGCAATTGTCCTTAACGGCGTTGGTTTGAATGGCGGACGCGGTGCGAAGAAGTCGCTATCGTGACTCGTCGATCCCGAGCGCGAACACATTGATGCCAAAAGGCTGGAGCAATAGCGTCCTTGACAGCGTCCCATTCCGGCCCGACTGGCTTTCTTTAACGATGCGAGGCTTCGGCTGCCGTCAGAAAAATGCCTTTCGATGGTTTGCAGGTCGAGGTCTTCACAGCGACAGATAATTGTGTCCGGTCGCGCCAGCTCTGCCGAAAAATGCGGCGCCCGATACATTCTCCAAAGGGCTCGCTGGAATCGACGATGACGCATCAACTGGGACCGAAGGCGCGCCAGGACCCGATCGTTGACTGAGCCCGGGTCGAGATCACGGGCGATCGTATACCCGGCGATTGCGCCTTGGCAGGCAGCAACGCGCGCGCCGCCGAATTCACTCGCATCGCCAATGACGAAAACGTGCTCGGCATCCGTTCGTCCGTCTTGGGTTCGCCTGGCAATCACCGTACCCGTGGTGTGATCGAAGTCGTATTCACAACCGAGTGATCGAGCCAGTTCGCTTTGCGGAAAAAAGCCACTATTTATGCAGACAGAATCCACGCTGAAGTGCTTCTCCGTGCCGGCAAGAATGCGACCGTCGTCGTCCATTCGTGCGATGCTCGCCGTGTGTACGCGATCTGTTCCGTCGGCGCCAAAAAGGACATGGCGAAAATGCAGCGGGATTCCCTTCGCCCTGAGCATGGCCAGTTGACCAATCCCGGCACATGTAAGGCGGAAATCACTGAACATCATTCTCAGGCCGGCTACCGGCGAAGCAAACGGCGATTTCGCCGATTCCACGACAGCAACGACATTTGCGCCGGCTTTCGACAGTTCCTCCGCTACCTGAATATTCAATGGACCGTTTCCGGCAACCAGTACGCGTTTGCCTGGCACAGTCTTGTAAGCGCGAAGCAACGTCTGGGCCGCGCCGGTTGTCGTTACTCCGGGTAGAGTCCATCCTGGAAACGGAACCGGACGCTCGTATGCGCCTGGCGACAATACAATCCGCTTCGCAGCGATCAACAGCGTTTCGTCTTTACTTGATGCTGCAACTTTGCTGTTCTCGAACGTGCCCCAGACAGCAGTGCCCGATCGAATCCGTACACCCAGCTCTTCAGCCTGCCGTATCAGTTGGCGACCTTGGAGAAACTGCCGATCCAGCTGCTCCTCATGAATCTCGAATTCCAAAGACGGTTGCTTGAAATACTGCCCTCCAGGCAGTGCACGTTCGTCGACAACCAGTACTTGCAGTCCGTATCGGGCGGCTGCGATGGCCGCCGACAGCCCGCCCGGGCCGGCGCCAACGATAAGAACGTCGGTCGATATTTCCAGCCAGTCCCCGATACTGGCCGCAGGCGCTGTGCGGTCTACCTGCAAAATGCGTCTTGACGGATGTCGTGTAACCGCAAGTCCCTCCGATACCTTTTCCATGCAAGCACGCTTTGATTCGGTTCCGATCAGGATCTGGCACTCGCCGCAAACGCCCATTCCGCAATACATTCCGCGATCTGATTCGCTATGACTTTTCCGAAAGACAATTTTCCCCGCGGCGATCATCGCTGATGCGATGCTGTCGCCTTCATGGGCTTCAACGACCTCACCGTCGAGCAGAAATCGAATCCTCTCCCGACCTTTTTCGACTCCATCCAGCCGCACGTGCATAGGCGTTTCGACTCCTATCGAATGTACGAAGCCCCGTTAATGTCCAACGTGGCACCGGACAGATGCCGCGCAACGCCGCTGGACAAAAACTCAACTGTATTTGCAATATCCTCGGGTGGAACCCATTCTTTCATAGCAAGAGAATCTGTAATGGCTTCTTTACCACCCTGGGTTTCCGCAAATTGATCGGAAAGCCTCGTGCGCACGACGCCGGGCGCGACAATGTAGGCGAGAATTCCTTGCGATGCGTATGCGCGGGCAATCGTCTGTGTAGCATTGTGAATTGCAGATTTCGCCGCACCATAGGCAATCGAAGCGGGATTCGTAACACCCTTTTGAGCGGCCCAGCTGGAAATCGTTACAATGGTGCCGCCGTCGGTTTCGAGATAATGCTTCACGGCCTGGCGAAGAAGTCGCGCCGGTGCGAGCACGTTTACCTGCAGCGTTTCGTTCCAAACCGCATCCCACCGTTCTACCGGTTGTTCGATTCCTCCGTCCCAAAGCATGATTGCTGCATTGTTGACGAGGACGTCGATTCGCCCTCGCCACGCCAACGCGCTCTGCCACAAAGCCTCTACCGAGTCCAAATCGCTGAAGTCAGCCTGTAGCAGGCATGTTCTTGACGAATCCAGATGAGCGGTTGCTCTTTCGGCGCCCGCCCGGTCCGCACCGTACTGCGCCACTATGAACGCGCCCGAGGCGCCGAGCCGGCTCGCGATTGCAGCGCCGATTCCTTTGGACGCACCGGTGACGAGAATGGTCTTTCCAGCGAGATCGTACATTGCATGCCCCTAATTTCGTGAGCGACGGCGTAAGCTGTCGCCTTCGGCAGAATTTGTATTGGTCAGGAGTACGGTAGCTGCTTGACATCGACCATCGCGTACTCAATTGTGCGCACAAACGTACGCGAGGTTCAACCAGCTTATGGCCATCCTGAATGGCGGTGAAACGACACACGCGCGGAAAGTCGCAATAATCGGTGCGGGCAGCATCGGCACGGGACTTGCAGTGGTTTACTCGCACGCGGGTCATACAGTCAGCATTTTCGACGCCGCGCCGGCACAACGACAGCGTGTCTTACAGGAAGTAAGACGAATTCTTTACGACCTGCAGGAATTCGGCCTGGTCGCATTACCTGCGGATGAAATAGTGCGCAAAGTGCAGGTGGTCGATAATTTGAACGACGCGGTATCGTCCGCAGAATTCATTCATGAATGTGCGCCTGAAGATCTGGGTATCAAGCGAAGGATTATGAAAGAGCTGGATGAGGTCGCGCCGGCGAACGCTGTCATTGCCAGCGCGTCCTCCGCCATTACTGCGTCGGAGTTCGCCGATCGGCTCCCCGGTCGGGCCCGGTGCCTGGTCGCCCACCCTGGAAATCCACCGTACTTGCTGCGTGTCATGGAAATCGTACCGGCCGCGTTCACATCTGAAGACGCTGTCCGTCGTGCCTTATCGTTCATGGCGTCCGCAGAACTTGCCCCGATACGTGTGCGCCGGGAACTGAACGGCTTCGTGTTCAATCGTCTGCAGGGTGCAGTCCTCAGGGAGGCGTATTGCCTCGTGCGCGACGGCGTGGCATCGGTTGAGGAAATCGATCGGCTGGTTCGAGACGGCCTCGGGCTGCGTTGGTCCGTCATAGGTCCGTTCGAAACCGTGGACCTGAATACTCGCGGTGGAATCGGCCGCCACGCCCGAATTCTGGGTCCCTCGTACCACGCAATGGGTGCGGAACGTGGCCAGGACGATCCGTGGACTCAGGGATTGGTCAGCGAGATCGAATCCCAGCGTCGAGCCATTATGCCCTTGGATCAATGGGATGATCGGGTCCGCTGGCGAAACCGGAAACTGATGTCACTCATAGCGGCCAGAGAAAGCGAACCCGATTGAGCTCCCCCAACGGCAATTCCACGACAGCCGAGCGCAAGCGATCATGGCCAAAAATCCGGATTCGAGGCCGTCGAAATCGGATACATCTGTGCGTAAGATAGAGATCATTTATATGGTCCAAATTAATCATGATTGCTTTTTGATGCCCTTTCCGAGTGCTTTTTGCATCCGTTAAAAGCCAAGATGTTCGCAAAGAGTGGATCTGTTCGCTAAGCGCCCAAAATTCATTGACAATCTGCGGCTGTTCGCTCATTCTCAAAGTCGATCATTGGGCCGGTGCCGGTGCCTTCGGGGGGGGCAGGAGTCCCCGAAAGAACGAAGTAAGAACGGTCGGTCGAAGCGGCGCCTGGACGCCGACCAGTGGTCGATGAAAGTGATTACAAAGACTTGTCGGCATAAGTCGATTCTCTATCGGGGGAAGTTCAAATGGCTCATCTCACAGCGAAAGACCCGGTGCGTTTTGCGGTACGTCGTGCACTGCTCCTCGGCGCCATCGCGGTTTCCGTCTCTCAGGGCAACGTCGCACTTGCGCAGCAGAACAATCCGGACGATGCGTTGGAAGAGGTTGTCGTCACCGGATCGCGCTTGCTGCGCAACAGGGACTTTATAGCGGCCAGCCCTGTGCAAACGGTTTCACTTGAAGAGATTCAGTTCTCCGGAAACGTTACGCTGGAGGACACACTGAATGAATTTCCGCAGCTGAATCCGGACAACACCGGCACGGTTAATCAGAGCGGCGGGTCGGGCGTCCTGAGCGCCGATTTGCGCGGTCTTGGTGCCGTCCGCACGCTGGTGCTGGTCGATGGCAAGCGATACGTGCCGGGAGATGTTACCGGCCTGGTCGATCTGGCAACGGTTCCGGACATGCTGGTTCAGCGAGTCGAAATTATTACCGGCGGTGCGTCGGCGGTTTATGGTTCCGATGCAATCGCTGGTGCAGTCAACTTCATACTCAGGGACGATTTCGAGGGGGCCGAGGTTCGCTATCAGTACGGGCAGACCGGTGAGTCGGACGGCGAGAACAACAAGGTCGACATCTTGCTTGGCGCGAATGCGGCGGACGGCCGTGGCAATGTCACGATTCATGCTTCGTACACGAAACGTGACCCGGTATTTATGGGTGACAGAGCTTTCTCGCAGCAGCCGTTGCTTGCCGACAGTACGGGCCAACTGAACAACTTCGGTTCCGGAAACATTCCTGGCGGATTGATCGGAGTCCCCTCATCCGATTTCGGACTCATTCAGGGCGTTGACCTGACGAACTCGAACGGATCTTGCCCGGGCGCAATTCAGGGCGTGCGATTCGGTGACGACGGGTCGCCCTTTCCGTTCTGTCGCCCGACCGAGCAGTACAATTACGCGGCGCCCAATTTCCTGTTGCGCCCGCTCGAACGATGGCAGGTATCGGCACTGGGCAGTTACGACGTTGGCCAGAATGTCGAAGCATATGCCCAGCTGTTTTACACCAAGAAAGAAAACGAATTTCAGCAGGCTCCGGAGGCCGTGTCGCCAACAGGCTTTGGCTTGGAGACCGGTACCGTACTGATTCCGGATCCCGCAGCGAATCCGCTTTATCCGCAGCCGCTGCGAGACTTTTTCGCTGCCAACGCGGCATATTTCGACGCAGACGGAGACGGAATTTACACGGTGACGAGAACGTCACGTCGATTCGAGGAATTCGGCCCGCGAAATACGTCGATTCTCAGTGATTCGTTGAGCCTCACTGGTGGGCTGAAGGGCTCCCTCAGTTTCAGTGACAAGGATTGGAAGTGGGACGCGTTCTATCAGTTCCAACGTTCCGACTATAATTTGAATCAGCAGGGGCGATTGTCCCAGACGCGCACGACGCTGGGATTGGACGTTGTTATCGTAAACGGTGAACCGCAGTGTGCGGTAGACCTGCTCAATTGTGTGCCCGTGAACATTTTCGGTACCAATACACTCACACCGGAAATGGCCGATTTTCTGCAGGTGACCACCGGCAGAGAAGACAAATTTGATCGTAAAGTAGCCGGCGCAACAATCGCGGGTGAGCTGTTCGAATTGCCGGCTGGCGCAGTATCCACGGCGTTCGGCCTGGAATGGCGAGACGAGTCGTTTTCGACCGTGCCGGACGAGTCCGCCCGGTCCGGGGATCTTGGCGGCGTTCCTCCGATCATCAATGGCGGAGATATCGATGTCGCGGAGGTATTTGCCGAAGCCCGGTTCCCGATTGTTCAGGACTTGCCCGGAATCCAAAGCCTGGCGATTGAGGCCGCAGTTCGATACTCCGACTATTCGACCATAGATGGCGTAACTACCTGGAAGGCGGGACTCGACTGGGGCGTTAACGACTGGGTGCGAGCACGTGCTTCTTATAACGTGGCTATTCGTGCGCCGAATCTCGACGAATTGTTCGGGGCCCCGTCTTCCGGATTCGTTGGCGGCGTGGATCCTTGTGTGGTTGACAACAATCCGACTCCGGAGATCAAACAGGTCTGTATCGCGCAGGGAGTACCTCCGGCAATCGTAGACAATCTGCAAGTTGGTGCTAGCCAGGGATGGAGCGCGTTCTCCGGCGGAAACATCAATCTGAGCGAGGAAGAGTCCGACACGTTTTCTGTCGGGTTCGTACTGACTCCGTCATTTCTCGAGGGCCTGTCTGTCGCCGTAGATTATTTCGACATCACTGTTGACGGTGCTATCAACCAAGTAAGTTCACAGGCGTTGGTCAACTCTTGTTTTCAAACGCTCGATATCAACAGCATAGCGTGTCAGTCAATCACACGTCTGTCGACCGGAAACATTGACCGGGTCAATGCCCCGTTGCTCAACCTGGCGACACGCGAAGTATCAGGCGTCGATCTCCAGGTAAGCTACGTTGTCGACCTTCCGGATTCGATGGCAATCGCGGGCCATGCATCGCAGCTGGATCTGCGCTTCGTCTCCACCTGGCAGTTTGACGACAGATCGGTTGCTCTTGCAGGCCAACCTGGCATCGATTGCGCCGGTTTCTACGGCGGCTCGTGCTCCAGTGACAGTGTAAGAATTACTCCGGATTTCAGGGGATTGCTGACCGCTAACTGGAATTCCGGACCATTGTCGCTGGGTACCCAGATTCGCATGATAGGTGATCTGGATCTCTCGGCTGACGCATTCCCGAATCAAAACGGTACGTTGGATGCTGTCTATTACTGGGATCTGGACGGCCGTTACCGATTCTCGGAGAAAATCGAAGCATTCATCGGCGTAACCAATGTTACTGACAAGCAACCTCCGGTTATAGGATTCCGCGCTGGGGGCGATTCGAACACGAATATTCCGCTGTTCGACCCGCTTGGCCGCAGATTTTTCGGGGGTGTAACTGTCAGGTTCTAGCAGCTTCTGGAACACTGAAAGCCGAGCTGGCAATTAGTCCAAGCGTATCTCCGAGTTGTTGAGTGCAAAGACGAGCGCCGGTGGCGCAGTCGAATAGATTAGGAGTAGATTGGTGGTCAGATCCTGTGATGCAAAGTCGTTTCTGGTCCTCGGTGTCGCGTGCTGCCTGATAATTTCCGCGCACGTTTCTGCATCGGAACGAACATACCCCGGAATGCCGAACGGGTCGGGAAGCTATGATGACCTGGTGGCACTGTATGGGGAATTTCTTGAGTGGAAGGATCCGGAAAAAGCCCGTCGTACCGAGTCGCTCCGCGATGTTGCAGGTCAGTCATCGGAGGTACATCCGGATTTCGGCCGTAACGCTATCGACGATCGTCGTAAGAAACTCAAACAGTTTCAGAAGCGCCTGCAGGATATGGCCGTACCGGAGTGGCAGCGAAACGAGCAGGTCGATTACCTGGCTGTCAGGTCGCGACTTGATCAATACGATTTCGAATTGAACGTCTCACGGCCGTGGTCGCGAGACCCGGGATTCTACGTAGACAAGATGCTGCGCCTGACCTTCGTCGATCTGCCGGTATCCGGCGAGGAACTGGGCAGTTTGCGCGTGCAACTCGGTGCTATACCGTTGCTGGTAGCGCAGGCAAAGAGGAATCTGACAGAAGTTGCTGCCGATTACGCCGATCTCGCGATTTTCAACTTGACCAACGCTGACGGAGTCGGTCACGGATTTCCGTACCGTAAAACGCCGCCGCCCGGCGTACTCGGGTGGTACAACGATTTGCTGGCTCGTGTCGAATCGCAGCAACCGGAATTGCGAAACGACGTCATAGCTGCACGTGACTCGGTGCAGCAACTGCTGGATTGGCTGAACTCCAATCGCAGCAAGATGGTCGGACAGGCCGGTGTTGGTAAAGCGGCCTTCGACTGGTATCTGAAGCACGTAAAACTGATGCCGTATACGTCCGATGAAATCGTCGTTCTTGGCAATCGCGAGTTGAACAGGTTATGGGCGCTCTATGCACTTGAACGCCACAGAAACAGGAATTTGCCAGAACTCGAAATATCGAAATCCGCGGACGAGTACGCGACCAGAATCTCTGAAACCGATCGCCGGATCCGCGCGTTCCTTGTTGATGAAGAGATCATTACGATTCCCGAGTACGTAAATGAGCTCGATACAAACGTTCCATGGATAGTGCGGCCGAGCGGCCCCAACTTTTGGGAGCAAATACAGTATCGCGATCCCAGTCCGGATCATTTGCATGCGGTAATCCCGGGTCACCGATTTGATGGAGTTGTCGAGCGGCACAATACTCACCCTATTCGTGGTCGTCTGACCAGCGGCGCACGCGCCGAGGGATGGGGTGTGTATCTTGAGGAGGGGATGCTGCACGCCGGTTTGTTTGACGATCTGCCTCGAACCCGCGAACTTATCTATTTATTCGGTATTTTTCGGGCCGCACGTGTACCGGCGGACGTCTGGTTGCAACTCAACAAGATGACCGTTAACGAGGTTGTGGATTACTGGATGGAACGGACTCCCTATCTCGACAAGGACGTAGCGCGTGTTGACGCAGAGATCTACCTACGCAGACCGCCAGGCTATGGACTGGGATACATGATCGGCATGCTGCAAATGCAGGAGCTGTTGGCAGATCGCAAAATGCAGCTGGGTGACGACTTCATCCTGAAAGATTTTCATGACAGGTTCATGGCGATAGGGCGATTACCAATGTCCCTGGTGCGATGGGAGATGACCGGGCTCGACGATGAAGTGCGCGACCTGTGGCAACACAAGCCATTGCCTGTTCGATAAGATCCGAGACAGGTAACCGGAAAACCTTGTGGCGTACCGGCGTTATCGCTGCAAGCTGGCCGTGATCGTCTGCGAAGCGGCTTGCAGCTCCAAAAGAATCTTGCTGTGCATGTCTTCCGGCGAAATTCGCGAGCTTGGGCATGCAACATTAAGTGCTGCGACAACCTTTCCGGCGCGATCGCGGATCGGTACCGATATGGATCTCAGCCCAATCTCGAGTTCCTGATCAACTATGCTCCAGCCTTTCATTTTGGTTTCCTCGATAAGGCTTCGGAGTTTCACTTTTGATGTCACCGTATTCGGCGTCAACTTGGTCAGATTCGCTTTTTCCAGATAAGCCAGTTGCTCGTCCTCTGGAAGGGCGGCAACCAGAACCCGGCCCGTCGACACCGCGTGAGCCGGCGTACGACTTCCGACATTGACCGAAATGCTCACGAACCGGTCCGGCGGCGACGCGCTTGCGACGTACACGACGTCGGTACCGTCCAGTACGGCCACGAAACAAGACTCCTGAACCTTTTCGGCAAGTCGGGCGATAATCGGCTGGATGACATCGAGAAACGTCATCGACGACAATGCCGCGTATCCCAATTCCAGGACTTTCGGCCGGAGGCTGAAGTACTTCCCGTCAGTTTCTGCGTATCCTTCGCGTACCAGCGTGAGCAAGAACCGACGCACGGTTGCACGAGTCATTCCGGTCGAGCGAGCAATATCGCTCAAGGTCATCCTCGGCTGCGTTCGTGTAAACGAGCGAATGACTTCCAGGCCGCGAGCCAGCGAATTTACGAAGTCACGATTGCTGATTTCCATAGTTTCGGTTCTTTTTCTTATGCCTTGTCCCGCTTGCTTTGTACCACACATCGGTACGCATCGGCGACCAGCCAGCCTGCATTCACACTACGAATCAAAGCTACCAATCGTTGTCGTCGCGCAATTCGGCATTAAGCGGCCGGCCGCGCAATATCGGCGACACAGAGGTATTTGACCTCCAGAAATTCGTCTATGCCAAGGTGCGACCCCTCACGACCGATGCCCGATGCCTTGAGACCGCCGAAAGGCGCGCCTTCGTAAGAGGTCACCCCGGTATTTATGCCGATTACGCCGAACTCGAGCGCGCTACCCAATCTCCATACTCGTCCGTTGTCCCGTGTGAAAAAGTAGGCTGCAAGTCCGTATTCCGTGTCGTTGGCGAGTCGAATTGCCTCCGCCTCAGAGGAAAAGCGAAAAATGGGCGCCAGCGGGCCAAATGTCTCCTCCCTGGCAACGAGCATTTCAGCCGTCGCACCGGAAATTACGGTTGGCTCGAAAAACGTTCCGCCGAGGGAGTGGCGGGATCCGCCGGTCAGTACCTTTCCTCCCAGCCTGACGGCATCTTGCAAGTGTTCCAGTGTTTTCTGCACAGCTGCCTCGTCGATCAGCGGGCCCTGCTGCACTTGATCTTCGAATCCGTCGCCCACTTTGAGCTTGCTGACAGCGGCCGACAAGGCTTCGACGAATCGATCATAAATCCCGTCCTGTGCATATATTCGATTCGCACAGACACAGGTCTGTCCCATGTTGCGGAACTTGGAAGCCATGGCGCCAGCCACTGCGGTTTCCAGATGCGCGTCATCGAATACGAGCAGGGGAGCGTTGCCACCGAGTTCGAGAGACACTTTCTTTATGTTCGTGGACGCTTTGGCCATCAACTCCCTTCCAACTTCGGTTGAACCGGTGAAGGTGAGTTTCCTGACTGAGGAATTCGTTACCAGCTCGTCGCCGACGGTCTTTGCGCCTCCGGGGACAACGTTGAATACGCCTGCCGGAATGCCAGCACGACTGGCCAGTTCGGCCAACGCGAGTGCGGACAAGGGGGTCGCGCTGGCCGGTTTGAGCACCATGGTGCAGCCGGCTGCCAGTGCCGGGGCGGCTTTTCGTGGAATCATCGCCATCGGGAAATTCCACGGAGTGATCGCTGCGCATACGCCGATCGGTTGACGTATCACGAGCAGCCGTTGATCCGCATTCGGCGCAGGAATAGTCTCGCCGTAAACGCGCTTGGCTTCTTCGGCGAACCATTCAAAGAATGCTGCGCCATAAAGGATTTCGCCGCGCGCCTCCGAAAGCGGTTTGCCTTGTTCTGCAGTAAGTATCCGCGCCAGGTCATCGACGTTCTCGAGCACCAGACCGTGCCACCGCCGCAACAACTGACTGCGCTCTCTTGCCGGACGCGCTGCCCAATCCGGAAATGCGCGGGCGGCGGCATCGACGGCGGCGCGGGCCTGGTCGCGTCCCGCCAGCGGGAGAGCAGCAAGTTGCTGACCGTTCGCCGGATTCTGCACGGCGAACGTGCCACATTTTGGCGGCTTTACCCAGGCGCCATCGATAAAGAGCGAATCGCGCAGCAAATTTGGGTCGGCCAGTTTCAGCATGATTTCCGGGAACCAGGATGGGCGGTGTCAGCGTGAAATGTTCTCATAGCGCACGAAGTTTCGCAAAACTATGTTCGTTCAATGCCAGGGCCAGCGGGATGAATGCACAGTGGCTTACGATGATCCCGATAAAAACAATTAAAAAGAATAGGTTAGCGATTAAGCGCAGGCAGCTTGGAGCGCACCAGGCGGCACGGACTTGAACGCCCGCCATATCTGCTGTATCTAGTGAACACTCGTCCGCAAACACCTGCTGCCGCCGCGCCCGCGGCGCCGCAGCCTAAGGAGACTCCGTGGTTCCGAAATCCTCGGCACGTACCGACGCCAGCGATCTGGCCGACATCGACCGGCGCTACGCGTTTCATCCGTTTACCGGGCTGGCCGAACACGAGAAATCGGGCCCCGCCACGGTAATGGTACGCGGCGAGGGCGTGTGGCTGCACGACAATCGGGATCGCCGCTACCTTGACGGCATGGCGGGCCTTTGGTGCGTCAACGTCGGCTACGGGCGTCGTGAAATCGGTGAAGCCATGCACAGCCAAGCCATCACCTTGCCATATTGTCATGCATTTTCGTCACAGTGCAGCGACATCCCGACGCTGCTGGCCGAACGCATCATTCAAATGGCGCCGGTCCCTATGTCGAAAGTTTTCTTTGGCAACTCAGGATCGGATGCCAATGATACGCAGGTGAAGCTGGTATGGTATTACAACAACTCCCGCGGCAAACCGTTGAAGAAAAAAATCATATCGCGGCAGCGCGGCTATCACGGCGTAACCATCATGTCAGGCGGTATGACCGGATTGAGTGGTATTCATTCGGGTTTCGACTTGCCCCTGTCGTTTGTCAAACATACGACCGCACCACATCGATTGTGGGAAGGGTTCGGACTTGGCGACTCGGACTTCGTCGCCAAACTCGTCTCAGACCTTGAACGACTTATCGAAAAGGAAGGCGCCGAAACGATCGGTGCAATGATCGTGGAACCTGTAATGGGTGCAGGGGGCGTGATAGTGCCGCCGGCTGGCTACCATGAAGCAATCAGGCAGGTGCTCGATCATCACGACATTTTGCTGATCGCCGATGAAGTGATCTGTGGTTTCGGTCGGTTGGGCCACATGTTCGGCAGCCAGGCCGTGGGGCTCCAGCCGGATCTCGTAACGATTGCGAAGGGCGTGACGTCGGCTTACTTTCCCCTTTCCGGTTGCCTGGTTTCTGAAAAGGTATGGCGGACCATTGTGGACGGCGGAAAAAAATACGGCGTGTTCGGACACGGCTATACTTACAGCGCACATCCAATCGGCGCCGCCGTTGCAATGGCCAATCTCGATATAGTGGACAAGGAAAATTTGGTGGCCGCCGCTGCGTCTAAAGGTGCCTACATGCACGAGCAACTCCGTGCAGCCTTCGCTGATCACCCGATGGTCGGCGAAATAAGGGGTTTCGGGCTGATCGGTGCAGTTGAACTGGTATCCCGCCAGGATCCGCCGCTGGCATTCGATCCGAAACTGGGTGTCGCGGGCCGGGTGGCGAAAAAGGCCATGCAGAACGGCGTGATTACGCGGGCTTTGCCGAGCGCCGACACGCTGGCATTTTCACCGCCTCTGATCGTCTCGACAAGCGAAATCGACACGCTGGTCAGCGGGGTTCGCGATGCACTGGACGAAGTTCAAGAACAACTCGGAAGCGAAGGTGTTTGGCAGCCATGAGGTACGGATACGGTTCAAAGCCGACACTCGTTTCTCACCCACCTGGCCACCTGAGCATGTGTGCCGAACCAGACATCGTGTTTTGATTTCGCGTGTTCAATCAGTTGCTCCAGTATCCAGATTCTCGAGCGATAGCCGATGACAAACGGATGCAAGACCAGCTGGAACAATCCGCGTTCTTCGTATGCCGCGTCAAACTCTCTCCGAAAAATATTGAAAACGTCCTCTGGCGCAGTCCACGGTCGTGTCGCCGGAATACGATTGAACATCAAATAGACAGCATCATCCCGAAGCCATTCGACCGGTACTTCCACGACTCCGGTAGGATTTCCGTCGAGCAATAACTCGTAACAGGATTCGTCGGCCATCAACGAGCTGTCATATTCGAGGCCCAGTTCGCGGACTATCTCTATCGTTTTAGAACTGAGGTCCCAATTCGCGGACCGGAATCCGAGCGGGGCGGTACCCAGTTGGCCGTGCAGCAGATCGCGCGCGCGAAGCATGAGGTCGCGCTCGGTGCCTGCGTCGAGCCTGGCATTGTTCTCATGGATCCAGCCGTGCATACCGACCTCGTGCCCTGCATCGTGAATCCGCGGAACCTCGCTCGGGTCGATCAGCGCGCAGACGGCCGGAACGAAGAAACTGGCCGGCACACTGTGGCGCGCAAGTACGCTCAATATTCTCGGTACGCCAACGCGGCGTCCGAATTCGCCCCAGGCAAGACGGCCGATAGCGTTACCGCCGCCGCCCAGCTCGAAGCACTCGTGATCGCAGTCGAACGACAACGCCAAAGCGCATCGGGACTTCGCCGGCCAGGTGGCGGGCTTGAGGGCGCGGCCGGCCCTGACCCTGTCAATCATCGGACGCCATTCCGTCTCGGGCATTTTCCACGGTTCTTCGATTGTCATTGGTTCCGACCTTGTCTGTTGGGGTTGCCGGCGGGGCTCTGTGCACCCGGATCGACCGGTTTTCTACAACAGCTGAACGATTCTGATCTTGGCATCGCCCGGCGATAATGTACAATTATTCGAACAAATGTTCGCAAGGCGCCCTGCAACGGGAGTGCAATCCAGGCGGACCTTGCGTTCAGAAGACGGGGCGAAGGTGCTGACAACAAACAAATCAAAGCGTTCCGGACGAAACCGGTCACAACGGCTTGCGACGGCCTGCCTGCTGACGGTGCTGGCCACCCGGCTGCTGGCCGCAACTGACCAGCAAACAGCCCTCGTCGAGATATTCGAGGCTGCAAAAGAACTTCAGACGCCGGATCGGCTTGACGGAATTCCGGATTACAGCGCCAATGCCGTGCAAACTCAGAAACATCGTTTGCGGCAATTGCGCGATCGTCTGGATTCGCTGGATCCAGCCGAATGGCCAGTTTCCGATCAGGTCGATTTCCTGCTGGTGCGTGCCGAGCTGGATAAGCTGGATTACGGTCTTCACGTATATCGAGCGACATCTCGCAGCCCGAATTTCTACCTGTCCTCCATTTCCTCGTTTGGCCTCTCAAGCGGTCCTACCTTGAGCAAGCTCGGAAGTCTGGTCATGCAGCCTGGGCCGTTCGATGAACCCCGCGCACGGCGGGTCATAGATCACATGCGGGATATTCCACGGATCTTGCAGCAGGCAACGAACAATCTGACGGAACCCACGCCGGAAATGTCGCAGTGGGCACTCCTGGCATTGGCTGACGCCCGCAATAGTAGTGAAAAATTTGCAAAGGCTCTTGCACCGGTGTTTCCGCAACGGTATCGAGCGGAACTGCAGGAAGCGGCAGTTGACATGGGTGAGGCTCTCGAATTCTTCCGCTCCTGGATCGAATCCCGCATCCCTGAAATGACGCCGACAACGCCGATCGGCCGCGATATGTATGACTGGATATTGCGTCGTGTATGGCTTTTGCCATATGACACCGATGACGTGCTTCGCTTTGGCGAGAAAGAATTCGCGCGGTATATGAGCTTTACTGCGCTCGAGGAGGCTCGCAACGACGGTATTCCATGGCCAGTGGCCGCCGATACAACGCCGGCCTATGCGAAAAATACCGAGACCGACGAATTGCTGATCCGGGAATTTCTGATGAGGAAAAACGTGCTGACGATCCCCGGCTACGTAGGTTCTTACAGAAGGACTCTGATGCCCGAATACATCCAGGCATTTTCCCTCTGGGCGGGGCTGAGCGGGTATTCCTTACCGGGCAATGCAACGATGAAGTATTCCGTTCCCGAAGGGCATCCTTATACACAAACCTACTGGGAAGCAATCATGCGCGTGGATGCCAGCACGAATATCTTCCACGACGGTATTCCCGGACACCACTTTCAGGGAGTGATTTCATCGCGGCATCCCTCTCCAATCCGTTCGCGACGAAGCGATCGTTTCAAGAGCGAAGGCTGGTCTACCTATTGGGAAGAGGCCGCTATTCAGCTTGGGTTTTACGACGAGCGGCCGCGAAGTCGCGAACTGCTTTACAATTTCCTGCGGCTGCGTGCGTTGCGGGTAGTCGTTGACGTAAAAATGGCACTCGGTCAAATGACCGTTGCGGAAGCAACGTCAGCGCTCATGTCCATTCCTATGGACTATCGAATAGCCAGCGAAGAAGCGGGCGATTTTTTCGCCGCGCCTACCGGTGGCATCGTCTACCTGATCGGAAAAATGCAGATCGAAGAATTGCTTGGCGAGAGCCGGAACAGCGCCGGTGACGATTTCGACCTGAAGAAGTTTCACGACGACATCGTGTCGGCGGCCTGGGTGCCCCTGGAGCTGACGCGTTGGGAAATGACAGGAAATGGCGAGCGTGTCCGTCGAATGCTGGCTGACGATTCATCGATGCCGTATCCACAGTAGACATTCCAAATGCGCCGGACGCCTAGGACGGAGAGTATGTTGCGAGCAGGCTTCTACCGCGTCTGCATTCGACTCCGGAGAGCATCAACCCCTGGAAGATGGTCCCGACGACGTTTTTGTCAAAGACAATGCCGGCATGCTCGATATTGCCGTTCATCCCGACTTTGCCACTAACGCCTGGATTTACTACTGCTTTGTTGCGGGATCAAGCGACCTGAATACGATGGTTATCGAGCGCGCGCGGCTCGCGGGAGTAAGGCTTGTGGAACGCGAAAGAATTTTTGCCGCGCTGCCCTGGTTTCATAACTCCATTGTGTATGGATGCCGTATCGTATTCCGGGACAGTCACTTGTTCGTGAGTACGGGAGATCGCTGGGATCTGCGCCATCTTGCGCAGAGTCCCGGCTCGCATCCTGGAAAAATCATGCGCCTGCGCGAAGACGGGACAGCACCAGACGACAATCCATACGCTCAATTGCCTGGTGCAGCAGCGGAAGTCTGGGCCATTGGCACGCAAAATCCGCAGGGGCTGGCGGTGCATCCCGTCAGCGGCGACTTGTGGGAACACGAGCACGGACCGCTGGGCGGTGACGAAATCAATATCATACGTGCCGGAAGAAACTACGGTTGGCCGGTTGTCACGTTTGGCAAGGAATACAGTGGCGCTACTATTGGTGAGGGACTCACTTTCAAGGAAGGCATGGAACAACCGGTCCGCAGTTATGTCCCGTCGATTGCGCCGTCAGACATGCTTTTCTACACTGGATCTGCATTCCCGGGATGGCGCGGCAACCTGTTTCTGGGCGCGCTCGCGAAAACACATCTGGCCAGATTGGTCATTGAAGGCGAAACTGTAATTGCCGAGGAACAACTTCTGGCTGAAAACGGTCGGCGGGTCCGATTGGTTGAGCAGGGACCGGACGGTTTCATCTACATCGGTGTAGACGATGGCCGGATTTTGCGCCTTGTCCCGACGAATCCGGCACATTAGGTCTCCAACATAGGAGCTGGTTTTGGTCGATTTAAGTAATCGCGTAATCCTGTTGACGGGAGCATCGCAAGGTATCGGTGCCGCAACGGCTGGCATTCTTGGAGAGGCTGGCGCGCAACTTATCGTTCACCATCGCAGCGCAACAGAGCGTAACGATGCAGAGACGGTGGTGCGCGATCTGGCAGAGACCGATCGGCTGTTGGTTTCGGGTGACTTCAATGACGACCGTCAAACAGAGCGGATCTGGACCGATGCAGTGAAATGGCGTGGCCATATCGATGTCCTGGTACTGAACGCGGCCATGATGTGGCCACACGGCGGGGTCGATGACGACGAGGAAATCTGGAATGAATCATGGCAACGGCATCTCCAGGTCAACGTCCAGGCGCCGGCCCGGCTGATGCGGGCAGCCGTGCGTCATTTCCGTCAAGGCAATGGTGGAGTGATCATTCTGATATCGAGCTGGGTAGCGCATCGTGGCGTTACCAATTCTTCAATGCTTCCCTACGCTGCTTCGAAGGGCGCGATCAAAGCGGTAGCACAATCCATTGCGCGCGCATATGCCGCGGACAACGTGCTCACCTATATTATTGCACCCGGTATTGTTCGAACGAAAATGTCGACAGACTTCGCCGCCCTGCAGGGCGGCGAGGAAGCAGTAACCAGAACTCTTGCAATGCGAGAATGGGTGCCCCCTGAAGAGATCGGCAATCTGATTGCTTTTCTTGCGACGGGTACCGTTCGTCACTTGTCGGGTGCGACGCTCGATGTCAACGGCGCAACTTACATACGGTAGGATTTGACTTTGACCAAGGTCGACTTCGATAGTGAATTTGTAAGTGCTCAGTCATTCGCCAGCGATGACAAAGGCCGGCGGTTGAAGAATTTCTCAACGTCTTTATCGTAGCCCGTCATCTCATATCGGATCAGTGCGATTGGGATTCGTCCTTTCGATATGAATTCGTCGTGAAAATCCTTCAGGACGAAACTGTCGCCGAGCTGTCGTTTGCGGTCTCCAAGTAGTTGAAACATCTGAATATTGCCAATCGTATACTCAAGTCCGTGACCTGGTGCCGGCCGCAAATACGCGTATTTTCTTGCAACGTCAGTGTCCAAAAACGGAGTAACGTCCATCCAGTAGTCCGCCGTTTCGGCAGCTGTCATTTCGTTCCACTGATTGTAGATATCGCCAACTGACCGCGCGGCGCGCCATAGGCCGAAAAGATAAATCAACTCGCGCGTGCGTGGCCTTTCCTGCAGCAGCCCTGCTTGCAGCGGCGCCTCCTCCAGGTAGACCGCCCATCCTTGCCAGCGGGCTCCGAAGTTCGCATTCCTGCGGATCGGATTCGGATTGCGAGCAGCTACCATGGCGTCGAATCGGTGTCCCGGAATGACCGCATGCAAATGATCCGGCGAGGGATCGCGAAACTGAATCTGCTCCCAGAAATTCGGTGGTGTTTTTCGCACGATAAAAGGCACGTTGTATCCGGTCGTGTACGTGTCCACCAGCATCATATCCAGTTCTTTCGGTATGTAATCCGGAATGGATATGAACGATTCATCGACTAACCAGCGCCTCACAAGGTCGTCAGTATCAGCGAGTCTTTTTTCGTATTCTACTTGCGATTCCGCGATGAGAATTTCCGGAAGATCACGATTTCGGTGTCGCTCCAGCGCGTAAAACGCCCACATTCGGTCAAGCTCGCGCTGAGCCAGCACCAGCATTTCTTCTGACGAATAGGGAAGTAACAGTGCGTTTTGCACAAACCAGTTCAGGGCTTCTTTCCCGACGCCGTTTTCTGCATTCATCCGGTCCCGGTTTGCCACCAGCCAACGGTGGAAATCGCGAAGCGCGTCAATCGCGGAAGAGATGTCCTTTCGCAATTCGGGCTGCACTTCGGCACGCGACAGCAGGTCCTCGTACCATCCGATTACGCCGTGCGGTGGATCTTCCCTGTAGGGATAACCGTCTTCGACGCCGTCCGACATTGTCAGCGTGCGAATGGCGAGGTCGGCGTAGTCCGCCGCAACATCTGTCAGGTTTTCGCGTGCGGCAGCCAGCGTAAGGGGCACAGCCTGGAGCTCTTGCTGCAGCCGTACCAGTTCCGAATTCGCGACCGGCAGGTCCGTAAACGCTGCAGGCAACAGAGTGGATACGTAGAACACCGGATCACGAGCCCACGGACGGGTCACCTGCATGATGAACTGCTGCTGATCCAGTTCCGCCCGCACCGTGAGGTAGTCGACTCGCTCCGGAACGGACCATCTCTGCACGCCCATCGTCTGCATTCGCTCTTGCAAGCGGACCAGTTCAGCATTCCGGTGATTGACTTGCTCCGGCGTATAAGCGGAGGCGAGGTCCGTTGCTGCCTTCTTCCATTCCTGAAGGTCCGCATAAAGGCCCAGCAAGTCCTTGTGAGTGCCGGGACCCTCCGGAACGGCCGCCTGGCCCCCGGCTGCGGACAGCAGAAAAATGAGATTCAGCAAGGCCACCATGAGCCGGCGGCCAACCGGTGATTGCAACAAGCAAGAGCAGGTAAGCATCGTTTCTCCTCCAAGTCCGTCCTGTTTGACGGGAAGTTCGCAAACCGCGGCTCGTTTTCGTCGGTACTTGACTCGGCGAACCGTACATAGCAGCATTAGCGATGGGCGCATAGCGAACATCAGTTCGCATGTTACACAAGATATCCCGGGCTTGCTATACCGGGACCGACTGAGGGTCGGCCTATGCCACTCAACTCCGCGATACGGTGCTGCGCCACGCTTTGCCTCATCAGCTATTCCGCGAGCGCGCAAATTCACCTGGTTTCAGACGAGGTACGTCGGGCTGCCCTGGCCCGAGAGGCGCGAATCGAGCGAATGATAATGGTGCCAATGAGGGACGGTGTGCGGCTGGCGACCCGGATCTATATTCCGGCGGACGCAAGCGGCCCGGTCCCTGCGATTCTCTGGCGATCACCCTACAACTTCAGTGAAAAGATGGTGCCGAATCCGGACTATCCGGATGCGAATCTGAAATTCGCACTTGACGCAGTACGGCATGGCTACGCATTTGTAATGCAGAACGAGCGCGGAAAGTTTTTCTCCGAAGGTGATTGGGAAATATTGGGGCGACCGAGAACCGATGGCCATGACACGTTGACCTGGATTGCAGAGCAACCGTGGTCCGACGGAAAAGTCGGCACTATCGGTTGTTCGTCCACGGCAGAATGGATAATGGGGCTGGCGAGCATGAAGCATCCCGCGCACATTGCCGCTGTTCCCATGGCTGCAGGTGCCGGCATCGGTCGCATGGGTCCGTATTACGAACAGGGAAATTTCTATCGAGGCGGCGCGATTCAGCTTCCGATGGTTGCGTGGTTGTTCGGCGAACAGAATCTGCATCGTCCCGGCTTCAATCCAGGATTGACGCGGGAAGAGTTGATTCGTGTGTCGAAATATTACGATTTGGCGCCGGATATGCCCGATGTCGAATGGAAGACGGCTTTCCGGCACCTTCCCTTGCGAGACGCGATCGTTGCAGCGGGCGGTCCGCACGGTGCGTTTGAGGACATGGCGAACAGAGGACCGGATGACGCGTCCTGGTATGCCGGCGGCCTGTATCATGACGACGAGGACTTTCATGTCCCGGCATTGTGGGTGAATTCCTGGTACGACCTTTCTGTAGCGCCCAACATCGAGCTATTCAATCATGTGCGGAATAGGGCGTCGCAGCGTTTTGTTCGTGACAATCAGTACATGATCGTCAGCCCAACGGAACATTGTCACACGTACCGGTTGCGCAACCCTCATATCGTGGGGGAGCGAAATATGGGGGACGTCGAATTCGGGTTCGACGAAATCGTTTACTCGTTTCTCGACTATTATATGAAGGGCAGCAAGAATGAATTTCCTCGGCGCCAGCCGATCGTGAAATATTTTACGATGGGCAGCAACCAGTGGCAGGAATCCTCGGAATGGCCACCGACGGGCGCTGAAAGAATCAAGCTTTACCTGGGTAGCGAGGATGGCGCGAACAGCCTCACGGGGGACGGATACCTCAGTCCCGATGCTCCCGGCGAAGCTGGGCTTGACCGATTCACGTATGACCCGTCCAATCCCGTGCCGTCGATTGGCGGGAATACCTGCTGCCTTGGCGACGCATTGCTTCCCGGCGCATTCGACCAAAGGCCTGTTGAGGCACGAAACGACGTGCTTGTTTATACGAGCGATGCATTGCCAAGCGATCTGGAAGTATCGGGCCCCGTTGAAGTGCGCCTGTTCGTATCCTCGGATGCAAGGGACACGGATTTTACCGTGAAACTACTCGACGTCGAGCCAGACGGAGTAACTTGGAACCTCGACGAATCGATCCAGAGAGTGCGTTATCGCGAGGGCTATTCCAAAGAGATTCTGATGCAGGCAGGGTCTATCTATGAACTGCAAATCGGCCCGTTGGTAACCAGCAACCTATTTCGAAAAGGACATCGAATTCGCGTAGAAGTATCCAGTAGCAGCTATCCGAGGTTCGAACCAAACCTGAATACGGGTGCAAGAAACGCTTTGGAAACGAATCAGGCAATCGCTACAAACGTTGTGCACCACGCGCCGGAACACCAATCACACATCATTTTGACGATCGTTGCGCGGTGACGGTCCAGCCGGCAGGCCTTTGTCACCGAATGCGATTCATTTACGAATCCACGGTGGCGTTTTCACGAACCCAGCGGGCGACCTGAGCGTGGGTACCAAACCACGCCCCACCCAACGACTTGGCATGCTCGATGATGCGCTCGATTATCCAGATCCTCGAGCGGTGGCCGATAACGTGCGGATGCATGAGCAGCTGGAACAAGTCCCTCTCTGCGGCCGCCGCATCGAGCTCGGCCTTGAAAATGCCGAATACATCGTTTGGCGAAAGCCATGGGCGCGCCCCCGAACGACTGAAGCTGAGATAAACAGCATCGTCGCGAACCCATTCAACCGGTACTTCAACGAGCCCCGACTGCTTGCCGTTGACCAACAGTTCGTAGCAGGAATCGTCCGCCATCATCGAACTGTCGTATTCGAGGCCCAGCTCGGCGACCAGTTCGATTGTGTTAGGGCTCAGGTCGAAGCTAGGCGATCGGTGGCCGACGACATCTGTTCCCGAAGTCTTTTCCAGAATGTCGCGCGCCCGGAGCATGATCTCGCGCTCCGTGATCCGATCCATTTGGGAGTTGTTGGCATGGATCCAGCCGTGCAGGCCGACCTCGTGTCCGTCGCCGACAATGCGACGAGTTTCCTCCGGATCGATCAGTGACGCTACCGCAGGAACGTAAAACGTTGCCGGCACCTCGTGCCGACGCAACACGTCCAGAATACGCGGTACGCCAACGCGCCGGCCCCGTTCGCCCCAGGCCAGCGGGCCAGGTGCGAAGTTGCCGCCGGCAAGGGACCCGACTTCATGGTCGCAGTCGAAGGAAAGCGCGACTGCAAATCGAGACCGCTGCGGCCAATGCGGGGGTTTAAGCGATCGACCGGGCTGTACACGGCCGATGATTTCGGTCCATTCTTCCTCGGTCATCTCCCATGGACGGTCGAGCCGGTCCGCCAGCGGGCCGCCGGGAGGGTCGAAGTAGCCGATCTTCGGGCCGCTTGCTCCATCGGCTCGGGGTACCTGACTGGCGCCCAGGAGTCCGCCGGCCACCGCAGTGGCGCCCATGTTTCTCAGGAATTCGCGTCTGCTCATTATAGTTTGCTCTCCATAAACCAAGGATGCCGACAATTGAAATCGTCATTCGCTTGCACTGGCGCAAGCCCAGGCTATCGTAGCGCTTCGATAGATCAGGCGGGAGGTCCGGGGCGCTTTAAATCTGATTCTGCAGGGGGTTACTCATGAATATCCTTCCGCTCAGCGGCTCCGATCCAATAGGCGCCGCGGCACTCCTCGGGCACGCGAACCCGCACGAACTCGAGCGCTTCATCGCACTCGAAGACGCTGTATGGGGAATGTCCACCTTGCGCCCCGCTGTAATAGAGGCCGTGCGTTTGCACTGCGCGAAGATTCGGGGCTGCGCATTTTGTGCTGCTGTACGCGTGACCGCTGCCGCCGAAGACGGCCTCACCGAAGCGCAAATCCAGCGTCTGGGCAAACTGGCGGATCGGGACTTATTCAGCGCCGAGCAATCCGCTGCATTGACTCTCGTGGATCGTTTTCTGCGCGACCCGCGTCGACCCGATGAAGAACGTTCAGCCGAGATTGCCGCGCTGCTCGGAACGAGCGGCGTCATGGAAGTGCTGATTGCCTGCTGCGCCTTTGCATCAGCGGACCTGCGCATTGCACTGGGTGAAAATCGCAGGCCGAATGGTAGTGGCATCGTGCAGCGTGCCCGAGGCAATCACAGCGTTCGATCATCGGCAAACGTTTGGCCGGCCTTGAGCGGCTCGATTCTCGACCCGGCCACCGAGCTTCTTTTCGTGGCGGCCGGGCTTGCAAAGCCGATACGTGAGCGCGTGGCCGCATTATGGTCGGATGACGACATGCCAACAGAACTGATGGCTGCGTGCATTGTGCGCAGCGCGCAGATGCTTGGAGTGGCCGAAAACGATCCGGCCTACCCGTTCCTCGTTCCCGCGCGGGCCGCGAGCTCAGCAGATCCGGGGGACGTGCGGAATTGGCCGGCATGGCCGGCAGCGAATGGCCGCGACGTATTGGAACTCGCCGAGCAGGTGTGGATAGATCCCGCCGGAGTCAATGCGGCAACAATCGATCCCCTCAAAGCTCGACTGGGAGTCGCCGGCGTGATTCGCGTGACCTGGAACCTGATCCTGATCGGTCAGCTGCACCGGCTTGCGCTGGTGCTGCACCGCGTACCTGGCACAGCAAAATAGACGGCATTGACGGTCAAACGTGCAGCGCCAGATTTGAATTGGCGGTCGTGGCGTTCTGTCGCCTGACTAGATGGCTTTCGAGAACCGGCTGCCGTCCTGTTCTTCGGCCAGGTAGCGGTCGAAAACCATGGCAATGCTTCGAAGTAACAGACGTCCTTTCGACGTGATGACTATCCTGTCGGCGTCGAGCTCGAGCAAGCCATGACGTTCGAGCGGGATCAGGCGGCGGAGCTCATCGGCAAAATAGTGGCAGAAGTCGATGTCGTTCCGCTCGCTGAATGCGGCCATGTTCAGCTCGTCATAACACATGAGCGCCTGGATGATCTGTGCGCGCAATCTGTCGTCATGATTTACGACAAGGCCGCGCTTCACTGGCAATCGACCTGCGCCTAGCATCGCTTCGTATTCGATGGTCGACGGCGAATTCTGCGAATAGGCGTTTCCAATACTGCCAATCGCGCTGGCGCCGAGGCCAACGAGATCGCAATTTCCGTGCGTCGAGTAGCCCTGGAAATTTCGCTGCAGTGTGCCGTTGTTGCGTGCGATCACAAGGTCGTCGTCAGGCAGCGCAAAGTGATCCATGCCAACGTACTCGTAGCCGGCATCGCTCAACCGGTCGATCGTGTGGTGCAGGATCTCGAGCTTGACCTGCGGCGATGGGAGCTGTGAATCCTTGATCATGCGCTGCCCTTTGAAGCGCTGCGGCAGGTGCGCGTAGTTGTAAATCGCCAGTCGGTCCGGACGCATTTCAATGACGCTGGACAAAGTGCGATCAAAACTTTCTACCGTCTGATGAGGCAGTCCGTAGATGAGGTCGAAGGAAACAGACCTGAAGCCCTTTTCCCGTGCACGGCCCAGCAGCGACTGAACGTCATCGACTGACTGGATGCGGTTCACTGCGATTTGTACGCGCGGATCGAAGTCCTGGATCCCGAGGCTCAGGCGATTGAAGCCGAGTTGTGACAACAGCGATATCGACTCCTGGTCGACAGAGCGGGGATCTACCTCTATGGAGAACTCACGATCGTCGCCCTGTTCTAGGCTGAATGCGTCGTGCAGGGAATCCATGAGTCCGCAGAGTTGCTTCTCGCCGAGATAAGTTGGCGTCCCGCCACCGAAATGCAACTGCCGAACCACACGGCCCCGATCGAAGAGCTCGGATTGCTGGCGAATTTCCTCGTCAAGCGAGTGCAGGTAGGTTTGTATCCGGGCGGTATTGCGCGTAACGATCTTGTTGCAGGCGCAGTAGTAGCAAAGCGTGTTGCAGAAGGGAATGTGCACATACAATGACAAGGGTTTGCCCGAGGCATTGCTGTCATGAGCATGCTGGCAATAGTCATCTACCGCAAACGACTCGGAAAACTGCATGGCCGTGGGATACGACGTATAGCGCGGCCCGCGTCCACCGTATCGTGTAATGAGTTCCTCGTCGAAGCAGACGGGGCTCGTTTTTGCAGCCATTTCGCTGACACCATGATCTGTTGTCGGCTAATCGTGACGGATCGGACCGGCTGCGCCAATGGGTATAAACCGAAGAAAATCCCTCAGTTTTCCCCGCGCAGGCTGTGGCAGAGATACAGCGCTACCGTGAATAGAAGCATGGCGACGGCCTGGTGACTGACCGCCAGCAGTGTCGGTACGAACAACAGCAGTGTCGAGATACCGAGGGCAACCTGCAGGATTGCCGTGTGTAACAACGCAGTCGCCGCTTTGGAGCTGCGCGCAGGCAGCCCGGCTTTTCTCGCCGCGAACCAGTAAGCGACGATCACCGCAAATGTCGATATCGCCAGCCACCGGTGATCAAACTGGACCGTGGCCAGGTTGTCGAAGAAGTTTCGCCATAGCGGTTCGAGCGACAACATGCCGGGTGGCAGCCAGTACTCTCCCATCATCGGAAACGTGTTATAGATTTTTCCGGCCTTGAGTCCGGCGACGAAACCGCCGGAAACAATTGTTATCGCAATCAGTGCTGTCACAGCCACCGTTCGGCCGAACCATGGATGCCGGCTCGCACCCTGCAGTGGATAAAGGAGAGACAATGCAACCCAGAACATGTAGGCGTAGATCAGGAATGCTGCAAGCAGATGGGCGGTGAGTCGATACTGGCTGACGTGCGGATTGTCGACGAGGCCGCTTTTTACCATGTACCAGCCAAGCAGGCCCTGCAGGCCGCCCAGAACGAACATCAGCAGGTATTTCGGCCACTCGCGTTTTCGTATGTAGCCTTTCCATACAAATACGAGGAACGGCAACATGAAAACGATGCCAATGGTGCGCCCGAGCAGGCGGTGCAGGTACTCGAGCCAGAAAATCCCCTTGAAAGCATGCACATCCATGTGTGCGTTGATCTTGCGAAACTCCGGCGACTGCCGATATTGCTCGAAGGCTTCCTGCCATTCACTGTCCGTTAGCGGCGGAAGGATGCCGGAAACCGGCTGCCACTCGACGATCGACAGGCCGGATCCGGTCAGCCGCGTGACGCCGCCGAGGACCACCATGGCGAATACCAGTGCACAACAGGTCAGGAGCCAGGCGGCGACTGTGCGATTGCCTGAAGTTCTGTCAGCGGTCATTGCGGGATTCTTGTCTCACATTGCGGGCAGGCAATGCTAACAGACGCATCGTGAAACCAGAATCACAACTCTAAAGGTAGTCAAGCGGCAGAGCGGTCGTGTATTTGATGGTCTCCATGCTGAAACTCGAACTGACGTCGAACAGGTTGACCTTGGAAATCATCTCCTTGTACATGTTGTCGTAGCTTTTCATGTCCGGCACGACGGCGCGGATAAGGTAATCGACATCGCCGCTCATGCGATGAACCTCCATTACGTTCGGCATGGAGGTCGTGACGGCATGGAAGCGGTCGAACCAGCTTCGTGTGTGTTCGTGAGTTTTCACGGCCGTGTACACGGTGAGGTTCAAACCCAGCGCTTCTTGATTGAGCAGCGTCACGCGTGCCCCGATGATGCCGAGTTCTTCCAGCTGCTGGATGCGACGCCAGCAGGCGGATTTCGACAGGCCGGTCTGCTCCGCCAGCTCTCCAACCGTCGTCGTGGCGTCGTTTTGCAGGGCTTGCAAAATGGCCTTGTCGCGCTGGTCCATAGTGATACTCCGTTGGATGCTTTATTCGGTAAATATTCCGATTGTCGGAAAATATTGTGAAAAATAGCATATAAAGGGGAAAAAATACCAAAACATGCCGATTTTCAGGAAAATTGCCGAACCCTTTTTCGTGGCTGTGCGGCTATCCTAGGCCGCAGCTGTGTTCGCGGGGCTTGCCAAGGGGTGCGGTCATCAAAAACGGAGCAATTTTTGCCGCCATGTGTGCCGCGTTCGCCGTGTATTCGGCGGTCGTCTATACCAGTGGCACAGAAACGCCACACCTCGAGCCGATCAGCGAACCAGCGCGTGCAGGCCAGCAGGTTTTCCAGGAATACAACTGCATTGCCTGTCACCAGTTCTACGGACTGGGCGGCTACATGGGCCCTGATCTGACCAACGTCATTTCCAAGCGCGGACCGATTTATGCGCGCGCATTCATCGCCAGCGGCAGCGCAAGAATGCCGAACTTCAAGCTCAGCGAGCCAGAGATTTCCGCGCTGATCGAATACCTGACGTTTGTGGACGGAACCGGCAGTTACCCACCGGAGAACTACCAGGTCAACTGGTACGGCACCGTGGTGCAGGAGGATGATCCGCAATGAATGCGACGACAGGTAACGTGATCGGAATCCGCTTCATGAGGCTGGGGCTGCTTGCACTGGCGGCCGGTATGCTGTTCGGTGTCATCGGCGGCTTCCAGTTTCTGTTTCCTGAATTTCTGCAGGAACTGCTTTTCACCAAAACCCGGCCGCTGCACGTGTCATTGGTCATCGCCTGGATTTTCCTCGCGGCAATCGGCGGGATCTATTTTTATCTGCCGCGGCGCTGCGACCTCAGCCTGTCATGGCCATCGGCCGCGACTCTGCACTACTGGGTTTTCCTGGTGACGGGACTCGTGATACTGGCCTGTTATGTCGGCGGCCGCTTCGGCGGCAGGGAATACCTCGAGTATCCGGCCGTTCTGAGCATCCCTATTTTTCTGTCCTGGATAATTTTCGGCCTTAACTATTTCAGGACAGTCCAGAAAAGTCGCGAGCCATGGCCGGTGTACTTCTGGATGTGGGGAACCGGCATCGTCTTCTTCCTGATTACATTCACCGAAGCCTACCTGTGGCTCATTCCGTTTTTCCGCGACAGCATGGTTCGCGAAATCATCGTGCAGTGGAAGTCTTACGGGGCATTGACCGGATCCTGGAATATGCTCGTCTACGGGACGGCGATTTTTGTCGCCAGCCGGATCAGCGAGAATCCGGGCGTTGCCCGCTCGAAACTGGCGTACAGCCTGTATTTCCTTGGGCTTTTCAACCTGATGTTCGGCTGGGCTCATCACACCTACCTGGTGCCTTCGGCCACCTGGATCCGCACCTTCGCCTACGCGGTCAGCATGACCGAATTGTTGATTCTGGGAAAAATCCTGTGGGACTGGCGTGCGTCGCTCGAGGAGTACCAGGTCCATCGTTATTGCAATGCGTACCGTTTCCTGTTTGCGGCAGACATGTGGATTTTCGTCAATCTCATACTGGCTCTGATCATTTCAGTACCGGCCTTTAACCTGGTGACGCACGGCACGCACATCACCGTGGCGCATGCGATGGGCAGTACGATCGGCATCAATACGATGATCCTGCTTGCATCGGTTTTCTACGTCATACGCGAAGAGCTGCCGAAAAGCGTGCATGCAGGATGCAGTCGCTACGTAGCGATCGGCTACCGGACGACGAATATTTCACTTGCGGTATTTTTTGCTGCGCTCGTTGTCGCCGGACTCGGCAAGGGTTTCTACGACGGCGAATCGTTCCAGGAGATGATGCAGTCGATTCGACCGGCACTGCTGGTGTTTGCCGTGTCCGGCATCGCGCTGATGGTCGGATTGTGGGTCGTCATCTGGCACGCGTTTCGCCTGCTCGGCCTGGTGCTTTCCCCGGAACCCGTTGTAGGTCAGGCCTCGCTGCAGCGCGATTCCGCGTAAAGTTTCAGCAGGCCGAGAAGCAGCAACGCCGCCAGCGTGTTGTGTGCAACGGCCAGGCCGATCGGCAGATCGGTGACGATGGCCAGAATGCCGACGAAAAACTCGAAGCTGACCAGCAGGATCAATGCCGCGCCGACTATGCGCAGGTCGTGACCGAAGCGCAACGCCAGCAGACCGGCCGCAATGATCAACAGAGCGGTCGCGACAGCCGATAATCTGTGCAGCATTTGAATGTCTGCCCGCTCTGCACCGCCCAGGACAATACCGTTATCTGCAACGGCATGTCGCCGGGACAGGTCCATCGCTTTCAGCAGATCGCTGCCAGGCAACCAGCTACCGTGGCAGTCGGGTACCGTGCGGCAGGCTGCCGCCGCAAAATTCGCGCTGGTCAATCCGCCGATGGCGATTTGCAGGCCAAGTAACAGCAGAGCAATCGCACTGATTTTTGTCAGCGTCGATGCGTTCCTGTGCGGAGCGCGCTTTTGAAAAACCATCCCGCCGAGCAGTGCCAGCATGCCGAATCCGCCGAGGATATTTCCCATCACCACGGCGGGGCTGTGCAAGCCGCCGGACACCACGCCGATGATTGCAAGGAACAAGGTCAGAGCGAGCAGTGCAACGCTGGCGCTGCGGTTGCGTTTTTCGCGAAACGCAAGGACGTTCAGCGACAAGACCAGCAGCCCGAGAACAGTGGCGACGAGCCGATGCATCGGGGTGGCCCAGGACCGGGCGCTGGTCGCGTCCTCGAGCAGCCTTTCATGAAGTGCGACGGCATCACGTTCGGTCCCGATGTTTCCATAGCATTCCGGCCAGGGTGTGCAGCCGATACCCGAATGATCCAGTCGCAGGTAAGCCGCCAGCGAAATCAGCAGCAGTACCAGAGCGAGGGAGACGATTGACAGCGCGCGCAAACGATCATTCCTTTACGGCTTCGAGCTGGCGCGCTTCGCCGCGCACCAGTCGCAGATACTTCGCGGATTTCTTCCAGTCGACCCGATCGTGACCGTACTGGAAATTCCAGGCCCAGGCAGACTCGTGCTGGAAACTGTAGTCGTTACCGGTCCAGTATTCCGCCGGCTGTGTGAACGGGAATGCCTGCAGGTTCGTCGTTGGTGGCGATGACGCTTTGCTCAGGTCGCTGATGGAAAAGAACTCGTCCTTGGTCGGCACGCGCCAGTCGTTGAACCCGCAAAGTTCCATGGCATTGACCGCGCGGACGTAATCCCAGGTGTCACATTCGCTTGCCACGCAGACCCCGCCATTTTGCAGTCCCCGATAGTCGAGTTCCCTGTGCGCTTCGTTCGGATTGAACCACGAATAGGTATTGCGCCAGTCGCGAAGACCGGGCTCGTCCGATTTGACTTCCCAGACCAGGCTTGTCCGGGTATCCAGCACACAGCCTGCAGATTCGCCACCATCCATCGTGACAGCCTGGTATTTGTTCTCGTGCGGATTGCCGGGAGGACTGTCAGATTTTCCGCAAGCTGCCAGCAATATCGGCAGAACTCCGCTCAAGACGATGTATCGGGTTTTTCCTGTCATGCGGATTTGCGCCGTTGTCATGCTGACTGGACCTGCAGTTTGCGGGAAATTTGCCGCCGGTTCACTTCCCCTCTCTAGGTATTTTCCCCAGTGTCGGGATTTCTGAGTCGGAGCTACCGTGGAGCGCAATAAATTAGGGGTGCTTGCGTCCGCTCGCCATGCAGCGCCGGGCGCCGGAGCGGGACTTTGCGCTACTTGAAAACAAACAACACAAACTGAGGGAGTGAGACCATGAGTGAAGAAACCAGTCGGGCATCACAACCGGAACGCATACCGGCGTTTCAGCGTGTCCTGGACAACCCGTTTCTGCTTTTGTTTATCGGTGTAGTCGTACCAACGGTCTTCTACGTGATCTGGGGCATCATGGAAATCGTCACGATTCCCCTTGCCAACTGAACGAAATTAACGCTGAGTAAAGCAACGAGGTGACGTCGTGAGCGCCATTCAACCGCCTGCCGAGACCGTTTGGTGGAGACAACCGCTGGACAAGGTCGAAGGGACCTGGATCGGAATTGCCCTGGTTTGGTCACTGTTCATGTTTTTCATGATGCCGTTCTGGCACGTGTACGGAAAACAGAATCTCTCGAATGAGGCCTACCGGACCACGCCCCAGGCATTCCTGGCCAAAACACAGGCTATGGTCGACCAGTACACGGTACGGACCGAAACAGCCGCCAAGTTGCCCGTCGTCAGGCCGCCGCCCGGCAGCGATGTATATCTTCTCGGCAGGCTCTGGCAGTGGTGGCCTTTGCTCGAACTGGAAAAGGGCCAGACTTATCGACTGCATATTTCATCGATGGACTGGCAGCACGGTTTTTCGCTGCAGCCGGTGAATATCAACACGCAGATTCTGCCCGGCTATGAAATGGTCATTACAGTGACACCCGACACGTCGGATCAGCAAACCATAATCTGTAACGAGTATTGCGGATTGGGGCATCACAACATGGTCGGCAAGATTTATGTTACGGAGGGCGGGAAATGAGTACTGAACTTTACCGAACCTGCCCGGAATCCGGTCTGCAGTTCCACAAGCCGGCCGAAATGCTGATGAAAGCGAACGCCGTCATCGCCGTCGTGATTTTGCTTGTCGGCGGCATTGCCGCACTGCTGGTCACGCTGACACGCTGGCCCGCCGTGCATCTGCTCCCGGCGGATCGTTTCTACCAGCTGCTGACAATGCACGGCGTCAACATGCTGATTTTTTTCATTATTTTCTTCGAAATCGCCGTACTTTATTTCTGTTCGTCCACCTTGCTGAAATGCCGCCTGGCGATGCCACGCGTCGCCTGGCTCGGCTTCGCGCTGATGCTGATCGGTGTTGTCGTGAACAACATGGCAGTGCTGAACGGGGACGCGTCGGTCATGATGACGTCCTACGTGCCGATGCCCGCGAATCCGAACTTCTATCTCGGCCTGATCCTGTTTGCAGTAGGCGCGTTGCTGGGATGCTTTATTTTTCTCGGAACGCTAGTGATTGCGAAAGAGGAAAAGACCTACGAAGGGTCTATTCCCCTTGTTACTTTCGGTGCGCTGACCGCATGCATCATCGCTGTGTTTACGATCGCCTCCGGGGCGATCATCCTGATTCCGACCTATCTCTGGTCAATCGGATACATCAATCACATCGATCCTGCCATGTACCGCCTGGTCTGGTGGGCGCTTGGTCACTCTTCACAACAGATCAATGTCGCCGCCCATGTGTCGGTCTGGTATGCCATTGCGGCTATCGTGTTCGGCGCAAGGCCGTTGTCGGAAAAGGTCAGTCGCACCGCGTTTTTTCTTTACATCGCGTTCCTGCAGATCGCGAGCGCGCATCATCTGCTGGTCGACCCGGGCCTCAGCTCCGAGTGGAAAATATTCAATACCAGCTATGCAATGTACCTGGCAGTACTCGCCAGCATGGTGCACGGTTTGACCGTGCCGGGCTCGATCGAAGTGGCGCAGCGGGCGAAGGGGTACACGAAGGGCCTGTTCGAATGGCTGCGCAAGGCGCCGTGGGGAAATCCGGTGTTCTCCGGCATGTTCCTGTCGCTGGTCGGCTTCGGTTTCATCGGCGGTATCTCCGGCGTCGTCATGGGAACCGAGCAGATCAATATCATCATTCACAACACGATCTATGTGCCCGGCCACTTTCATGCAACCGTCGTCATCGGCACGACACTCGCATTTATGTCGCTGACCTACTTCCTGATCCCTGTGTTGTTCCGGCGACAGGTTTTTCTCCCCGGGCTCGCCAGGTGGCAACCGTACCTGTTCGGTATAGGCATGATGGTGTTCACGCTGGCGATGATGGGTGCAGGGACGCTGGGCGTCGAGCGACGGCATTGGGACATGGCCTTCACCAACTCTGCGCTGAGTTTTGACTACCCGGCCAGTGCATATACGATGATGGGAATCGTCGGCGTGTCGGGTATGGCCGCCATTCTCGGCGGTGCCATTTTCATCCTGGTAACCGTGGTATCCGTGTTCTTTGGCAAGCGCGTCGGTTCGGCGTCTGATTACGGCTTCACGTCGGCAAAAGTCTCACGAGCTTCACCGATTATCGTGCCGCAGGGCGGCCACGAAGCGGCCGGAAAGTGGGGATTCGCCGCACCCGGTACGTTCCTGTTGGCATTGTTCTTCCTGGCCGTTTTCGTACTTTATTATGCAGTCAACTGGAAGTATCTTGCCTCGGTCTGGCCAATGTCCTGACCCCCGATCAAAGCCGAGGTGCGACAAGGGCGGGCAGCATTGTCCGCCCT
>Ga0224505_10000231_pt1 | contig 41528 bp, 37 predicted proteins | sample SF_Jan12_sed_USG_FD_169102 | JGI IMG/M metagenome (GOLD analysis project Ga0224505, IMG submission 169102) | Sediment microbial communities from San Francisco Bay, California, United States - SF_Jan12_sed_USGS_4_1 | ecosystem: Environmental > Aquatic > Marine > Sediment | place: USA: California... | reverse complement strand
CGCACATCCTCTCGGCACGCGTCGATGCACGGGATGCGCGGCGCGAATTGCTGCGCCGGGCCGCGGCGGCCTGCGGCATTGCAACCCTGCAGGATCTTGCTGATTACTTTCGCACAACGGCCCGTGAGCTTGTGCCGTTGCTGGCTGATCTGCTCGCCGCCGGCGAACTCAGGGAGGTGCGTGTCGAGGGCTGGGAACAAACGGCCTACCTGCATCGTGATGCGACCTTGCCACGCCGGATAGGTGGTGAATCGCTGTTGTCGCCGTTCGATCCACTCGTGTGGTTTCGTCCGCGCGCGTTGCGACTGTTTAACTTTCATTATCGCATTGAAATTTATGTTCCGGCTGCGCAACGACGCTGGGGCTATTACGTCTTGCCATTTCGTCTTGGCGAACAAATCGTCGCACGTGTCGACCTCAAAGCGGACCGCAAGAACAATTGTCTGCTGGTGCTCGCTGTGCATAAAGAGAATTCCATACCGCGTCGAGACTGCGTAGTTGCGCTGTCGCGTGAACTTGGTGCACTTCGGGCTTGGCTGGGTCTCAATCATATACGCGTCACACCGCATAACACTTTTGGCCGGCAACTGGCCACAGCTGTTGATCGCAGCTGAAATTGTGTATGTTGAGGTTTCGTCCTGAACGGAGCGTTTGGCCATGCCGCGATATCAACACCTGCTATTGGGGCTTGCATGAAGACTTGCGCGGCGTTTGCGGCCACCGTCCTGGTGCTGTATGCGTGTGCCAGTGGTGAAGTACTTATCAGTAAGCCCGCAACGGTTCCCGCCGGGCTTGATCTGTCGGGCGACTGGGTCATGGTGTCGAGCACCGGCTTCAGCCAGCGAGAATCCCGTGAGCTTGCGGTGAGCGTATTTCTGGAAATGGGTACCTCCCTGAAAGTGACGCAGACGGCTTCCGGCCTGTTTTTCAGCTTCGATCGCTCGGTCGTGGAGGAATACCGATTTGGTGAGCATCGCGAGGTTGCTGTCGGCGCAATCGCGGCGTCGCGGGTTTCGGGCTGGGAGGGCGACACCTACGTAATTGAAACACTGGACAAGGACGGCGCGAAGCTGGTCGAGTCCTGGCGCTTGCAGCAAAAGGGCAGTGTGCTGCAACGCAATATGGTGATCTGGGATGGTGGCGACAAACAACTGTCGCTCGAGCAACATTTCGAGCGCGTCTGAATCCGATTACTTTCGAATCAGGTTGGCAGCGGCGAGTAACTGCGTAGTTCGGCACGCATTCTGAGTTTTCCGTTGCGATGTTGCTCGACGATGACAGGCAGGTAGTTGAGCTCTCTGACACACCACATGGTTGTTACCCTTTTAGAACCTGGCGCTTGATGCCGCACTCCAATCGCTTCGTATTTTCCGGCGGGTACCGAAACGATGCGAGTGCCAATATTTTGCACCGTGATGGTCTTGAGTTCATCGATATCGAATAACACGTACTCCGCACCGGTAGTTCCATTCATCAGGTCAGACATCAATTCGTACTGGATCGAAACGCGATCGTAAGCGACCGCATCCATGCTCGACGCAAATGCCTCACCATTGACGGTGCCGGTGGCTTCGCCGGAAGCCCAGTCAAACTGAATCTCGGCCCGATTTTTGTCGCGGGTGAGCGTATCGTTAGATTGAAAGGTACGTGGCCGAATGCCCTCTGGCTGCGGCGCAAACATCGAAGTCTCGGTAATATTGCCACTCGCCAGCATCCGCGACATGCCGGTTGTCTTGATGGCGTGAGTCGCAACATATCCGCCCGGGGTGGTACGTAATTCGGTATTCAGCTGCCCGGTGAAAACGCTGACACTGACCTTGTATTCGGCTCTGTGTGGCGTCAATAGTGTCTCGGCCGGACTGGCCACGGAGATGACCAGCAGGCCAAACGCAACTAATAGTCGAATCCAGGATGCTTGCTGCAAGGCAATGCTCAGTGACGTTTTAGACGGTCTTCGCATTCTTGCATCAGTGACATGACTGCTTCCTGAACGGCGAGGCGGTGTGGTTCGATCTCGTCCAGCGGTACGTTGGCGGGTATTTTATAAGGCTCGCCAATCCCCAGTACCACACGACAAAACGGTAACGGGATCATGAACTTATCCCAGCGGGGTAATTCCCAGACGTGCGAGGCAGCGCAAGCAATCGGTATGATAGGCACGCCGCCAATGCGTGCCATGACGACCACACCAGGCTTGATTTCGTACAAGGGGCCGCGTGGACCGTCGGCGGTTGTCACGATCGAATAGCCGCGTTTCATCATGGCCTGCATGTCGCGCAGCGCGAGGGCGCCGCTCTGGTTGGCGGAGCCGCGAATGACTTCGGCGTGCCACGACCTGGCGATCCGTTCCGGTACCTCGCCGTCGACCGAACCCGAAATCAGGAAACAGCCTTTGAATCCGCGCTTGATCCAGCTCTTGACGAGATTCGAGCACAGCACGTGATGCTGATGCCAGTAGGCCGGCGCACAGACAGCCTTGCCATCGAGAAAGGGTTCGATATGTTCCTCGCCAATTATCGCCTCGACACGATACGAGGCTATGCCCAATCGCAGCAGCGCACGCAGAATCGGAGTGCCAAGGAAGTAATACAAGCGACGCCCGCGTGTCATGCGCCGGTCAGACTTGGAACTTCGTCGCGATTCGACGGAAAAGAAATCTATTGGCTTGTTTTCACTCAAAATATTTATCCGCCAGCTGGCTCGGCAAGGTAGTATTGCGCCTGATTTTTGATACCTGGATGCCAATCCTACCGCAGTTCATGACAGCTTCATCGCTTGATTTCAAACGGCCGCCAGGGCCATCCGGCAGCGTCGCACTCGGCATCGATGCGGAGACCCTGGCCACCTTGCGGACGCTGCGTGACGAGTACGGGGACATCGTCAGCCTGCAGCGACCAAACGGGCGGCTCGCATATTTTGTCAATGACCCGGACGAAGTCCGGCGCATTCTTGTAAAACGTCATACGCGTTACGACAAGGGGCCAGGCTTTGAACGCGTCAAAATGCTGCTTGGCAATGGACTGATCGTCAGCGACGGCGACGTTTGGCGTCGCTCCAGGACAATGATCCAGCCTGCCTTCAGTCGGCAGAAGGTACACGACTTGACCGATATCATGGTCGCCTGTGCGACGGCACTCGAGAAGCGCTGGTCTGCCGTGGTCGAGCAGGGCGGCACGATCAATATCACCGAGGAGACCAGCCGCTTTGCGCTTGACCTGATTCTGATCAGCACTTTCGGCAAGGACTCGATCGCCTGGATCGAATCCGAAGCCAACAACCCGTTTGCGTTTCTGAGTCGGGACTCGACACGTGACCTGACCGTCGTAATGAAGGTGCGCGAGGTACGACAGCTGCTGCTGCAGCTGATCGCTGATCGTCGCGCGCGCAACACCGAGCAGCACTACGATTTCATGTCGATGTACCTGGCGGCACTGGACAAAAGCGGGCAGGGCTTCAGCGATGCCGAATTGCTGGATGAGCTGATCACGCTGGTTGTGGCTGGCTTCGAAACCTCGGCCAATACGCTGAACTGGGCATGGTTCCTGCTTGCCTCACACCCGGACGTCGAGGCAAGGTTGATCGATGAAGCGACCGCGCATTTGCCCAGCGCAGCGGCGGTTACCGATGAGCGCGCAGCTGCAATGCAGTTTGCGCAACAGGTCCTCGAGGAAACCCTGCGACTGTATCCGCCGGTCTGGTTATTTACGCGCCGTGCACGTGAGGACGACCAGCTCGCTGAATTCGACGTGCCCCCGGGCACCGACTTATACCTGTCGCCATACCTGTTGCATCGCACCGGGCGTTACTGGCCGGACCCGGACCGGTTTGACCCGGACCGTTTCGCTGTTGCCGACAAGTCCAAAAAGGAGCGAGCGTTTTTCCCATTCTCACTTGGTCCGCGGCGATGCCTCGGGGAGTACTTTTCATTCCTGGAAATGAAAATACACCTGGGCCTGCTGTGCCCGCGATTTCGTATGACCCTTGTCGATAACGGGAATCCTGGACTTGAACTGGGTATTAATCTTCGGTCGGCCCGGGATATCATGTTGCGACCCAGCTATCGCGACTAAACGATGCCCTATTTCGAAAACCTGATCGAGCTGCTCGCCGACGCTCGCAGCAAGCAGCGTCACATTCGTTTCATCGACGGCGAACACGATGAATCGACCTTGAGCTTTGCTGAACTTTGGCAGCGCGCACTGGCGCTGCTGGGAGTGCTGCAGTCGCGTGGCATGCGAGCTGGCGACGAGCTGGTCGTTTTCTGCAATTCCAACGAAAGCTTTGTGGTGGCTTACTGGGCCGCCATCCTGGGCGGCATCGTTCCGGTGCCGGTCGCGGTCGGTATCTCAGATGAGCATCGCTACAAGCTGTTTCGAATATTGCAGCAATTGCGGCGGGCCACGTTGTTTACCGAGACCGATCTGCTCAATCGTCTGCTCGAGTTTTCCAGGCAACAGGATCTGCTGTCCGTCACGGCCATACTTGAGACCAGGAGTGCATTGATCGGCGATACAGTTTTGGGTGCCAGCGGCGAGCTGCATTCTCCGGCACCCGGTGATCTTGCGTTTATTCAATACTCGTCGGGCTCCACCAGCGACCCGAAGGGAGTCTGTCTGACTCACCGCAACCTGTGCACCAATGTGCGCGCCATCGTCGAAGCGACACACTGGATGCAGGACGACGTCAGTCTGAGCTGGATGCCCCTCACGCATGACATGGGGCTGATTGGCTATCACCTCAGCGTCATGGCAGCCGGTATGAATCACGCGGTCATGGACACCAGCCTGTTCGTGCGTCGGCCGCTGTTGTGGATATCGAAGGCCAATGAGCTGCGGGCGAGCCAGTTATGCTCGCCGAATTTCGGCTACAAGCATTTCCTGAAAATGTTTGAGCGCAAGGGCATGCGGGACCTGGACCTGTCCTGTGTCAGGCTCATTCTGAATGGTGCCGAGCCCATTTCCTATGAACTTTGCGAGCAGTTTTTGACGGCACTGGCACCACATGGTTTGCGGCGCTCAGCTATGTTTCCCGTGTATGGGCTGGCGGAAGCGACGGTCGGCGTCACGATTGGCAATCCGGGCGACGAGTATTCGCGCATCTTTGCGCATCGGCACAGTTTGCGCATCGGTGCGCCTTATGCCGAGGCCCAGAGCGGCGACGCCGACGCTGTCAGCTTTGTCAAAGTAGGCCGGCCGATTCGCGATGTCGAGTTACGTCTGGTCGATGACGCAGACACGCTGATCGCTGCGGGCTGCGTCGGCAATATCCAGCTAAAAGGTGCCAGCGTTACCGAGCGCATCTATGGCGACCCGGAGGCGACTGCCGGCCTGTTCACCGCGGATGGCTGGCTGCGTACCGGTGATTGCGGTGTCATGGTAGATGGACAGTTGGTAATAACAGGGCGCTCCAAGGACATCATCATCGTCAATGGCCAGAATTATTATCCACACGATCTTGAGGAAATAGCGGCGCAGATTGAGGGTCTCGAGCTGGGCAAAGTCGTGGTTGCCGGTGCGACCCCCACCGGCAGCCAGACCGAGGAACTGCTGGTATTTGTGCTGTACCGGCAGGAGCCCGACGGGTTTCGCGCAATCGCATCCGAGCTCAGCAATCTGATTGCTGAGCACACAGGCCTTGCCGTGGATCATGTCATTCCAGTACCGCGCATTCCCAAGACGACCAGCGGCAAGGTGCAACGGGTTGCGTTGTTGAATGCGTACCTCGACGGAGAATTCGATGCCGTCGTGAAATTGCTGTCGCCGTCGCCGCCGGACGCTGACAGCGACGCCGATCCGCTGGTCGCTGAATTGATCCTTATCTGTTCCGCGTTTGCCAAGGAGCGCAGCATCGGCGGCGATGACAACCTGTTCGAGATCGGTGTAAGCTCGCTGACCCTGACGGAAATGGTTCTTGCGATTGATGAGCGATATCCGGGCAAACTCGACATCAGCGACCTGTTTGACTATCCGACCTTGCGCGAAGTAGCCGATTTCCTGCGCCGCAACTCCTGAGCGAGATTTCACAATGACAAATGCTCGTATAGCCGGTACGGGAAGCTACCTGCCACAAAAAGTCGTGACCAACCAGGACCTGGAAAAAACCCTGGACACCTCCGATGAGTGGATCCGCGAACGCACCGGCATCTGCCAGCGACATATCGCGGCCGAGGGCGAGTATTCTTCCGACATGGGCTTGATTGCAGCCCGGAATGCGCTGCACATGGCCGGCATCGAGGCCAACGAGGTCGACCTGATCGTTGTCGCCACCACTACGCCTGACAAGACTTTTCCGAGTAACGCCTGTGCAATACAGCGCAGGCTAGGAGTCCACGGTTGCCCGGCATTTGACCTGCAGGCTGTCTGTTCCGGATTCATTTACGCGCTCGATGTGGCAAATCGCATGATCCGGACAGGCGGCGCCAGGACTGCGCTGGTGATCGGCTGCGAAACGCTGTCACGGATTACTAACTGGCTGGATCGCAGCACTGCCGTGTTGTTCGGTGACGGCGCCGGGGCCGTAGTGCTGCAGGCGACCGACCAGCCGGGCATCCTGTCAACGCATATTCACGCCGATGGCGAGTTCGAGAACCTGCTGGAGGTGCCGCTCGGCACGGACTACATGGTCATGAATGGCAATGCCGTGTTCCGCAAGGCTGTCAGTACCCTGGGATCCATTGCCGCCGAGACCCTTACCGGCAATGGCATAGACAAGCACGAACTCGACTGGCTGGTGCCACACCAGGCAAATTTGCGCATCATTGCCGCAGCAGCGAAAAAACTGGACCTACCCATGGAGCGCGTGGTTGTGACCGTGGACAAGCACGCCAATACGTCGGCGGCATCCATTCCGCTGGCGCTGGATATTGCGGTCCGCGACGGCCGCATCGAGCGTGGCCAGCTGGTACTTTTCGAGGCCTTTGGTGGGGGCTTTACCTGGGGATCGGCCCTGGTGCGATTCTAGGCCCTGGCAGAAACGAGCCTCGCTGCCGGCTCAAAACGTATTAGAAACTAAATCAATAATGGTTCATAACCAATTGTTTATAAATAATAAATAAATTCCACCTTATTCCTGCTAGACTGGCGGCGTTTGCTACACAGCCTGTAACACAAAAATAACAAAGCGTTTACCAACATTACAAAAACGTAAAATAAGGGGATTCAAGATGGGTGTAGATAAAATCGTCAAGCTTGTCGGCGTTTTGGTTGCCGTGATTGCGGCATTTGTCACCATTCCATATAGCGGCTTGCTGGTCGCTTTGCTCGGCATCGCTGGTGCATGGTTCATTGCAGCAGACGATCGTTCCAGGTTCCTGATCGCAGCGGTTGCACTGAGCGTGTCCCACGCAGGACTTGACGCCATTCCGGCGGTCGGCCCGATCATCACCACCGCTTTGGGCGGCCTGAACGGCCTGTTTCTTGCGGCAGCGGCGACGGTCATTGTATTGGGTACCGTGGATCGGCTTAAGCCCTGAATTGCCAATAAAAGGGTGATACCAGAGGCCGCTTCCCTGAAGCGGCCTTTTCATTTCCCAAGGCCTTATTGCGGTCTATTCGACATAAGCGCCACGATTTCACCAAAACTGGCTTTTTTTGTGTGATCCGGTTCACATTTTGCCCTTGTCCCTGTCTCTATACTGCGACAGATGGATACACCATTGTCAGAATCCAGCGTCTCGCTAAAGCTCGAGGAGATTCAGCGTCGTTGTCGCGAATTGCTTAAAGAGCCGGAAGGCCTGCTGGAGTTGTCTCTGGAGGACGCTGTGGCGACGCCGCAGAGCGGCGACCCGTATAACCAGCAACGCCCCTAGTTTCCGGGGTTTCGGCCTGCTGAAGCCCGATCAGCAGAGTTCGGCGACTTGTCGACCAAGCCAGCGAATCGCATTTTCGGTCTGCTCGGTCCACGGGTGACCGTAGCTCAGGCGCAGGCAATTGCGGTATCGGTTTGCCGGCGAGAAAATCTGCCCCGGCGCGATGCTGATACCTGCTGTAATGGCGTCGTCGAAAAGCTGAATGGAGTCGACCCCGGCCGGCAGTTCCAGCCACAACACTGAAGCACCCACCGGGCGCGAAGTCCGTGTCGCCGCCGGGAAATGCTCGGCGACCAGCGCACTCATGCGCTCCGCGTTTTGCTTCAATATCGGGCGCAGCGCTTTCAGGTACCTCGCGTAGTCCCCCGAGGCGAGAAAATCTGCCAGCGTCAGTTGCTGTAAGAGTCCGGATGAGCAGGAGAAAGCCCTTTTCAGGCGAGCGATCTTGTCGATGAAGTGTTCAGTGACGATCCAGCCTATCCGGTAGCCGGGTGCTGCGGTCTTGGAGAAGGAACCACAGGTGATGATGCGTTTCGAGTGCTTGAGGAACTGCGCCGGTACCGGTCGTACGCCGTCAAAGCGCAAATCACCGTAAACATCGTCCTCGATCAGGACGGTATCGTATTCCTCCAGGATTTCGACCAGCTCGCGGCGCGTCACCTCGGGCATGGTGACGCCCAGCGGATTGCCAAGCGTGGTCGAGAACATGCAGGCTTTAACGTCATGCTTTTCCAGGGTGCGACGCAGCTCGCTAAGGGTCACGCCCTCTTCAGGACAGGTCTCCACCTCGACTGCCAGCATGCCAAGGCTGTCGATCAGTTCCAGCAAGCCGTGATAGGTTGGAGTTTCTACCGCGATGATGTCACCCGGCGACGCCACCGCCCGCAATGACAGCAGCAACGCTTCCTGGCCACCGTTTGTAATTGCAATGTGCTCAGGCTCGATCTTCGCCCCGACTGTGTCGAGGTAGTGGTACGCAATCTGGCGCCGCAGACTTATTTCGCCAAGAGTGGACGAATAGCCGAGGCTGCTTTCCTCGCGGCGGGCCATGACGCGCTTCATTGCGCGATGTAATGTCTTCGCCGCTGGCCGGGCCATACAGGGATTGGCTATACCAAGCGGCACCAACCGCGGATTATTGATGCCATCGTAAACGCGCTCCATGAGCGACCGGCAATTGAAGCAAACGGGCTTGCCGCGCGAGGACGGCGCGGCACTGACGATGTCGTTGGCGGCACGCGGCCTTACGTAAAATCCGGACTGCGGCCGTGATTCGATCCGCCGCTGACGTTCGAGTTCGACGTAGGCCTGCCGTACGGTGGGGATGCTGACCCTTGCCGACTGGCTCATGCGTCGCAGAGAGGGCAGCCGGTCACCAGGGCGCAACGTGCCCGAGTCAATATTGGTGCTGATCAGGTCGATCACCTGTCGATACAGGAAAGTATCGTCCTGCTTGTTTACCGAGAGCATAACTGTATAGGTTACATTTCTTAAAAACTGTGGCTGTTATAGCCCTAGTCGCAGCGTATAGTCAAGCGAGCAAGGACCCAAAGGAGGGCCAGACCATGAAACGTCAACATCCACGGAGTCGCTTTCCTGACTGGAGCAACCCGCCAAAGCCGCGCTGGCGCGCTGCTTTGCTGGCGTTGGCCGCTCCGGCGACCCGCGTGCACCAGTACCGCAATTTGCGTTCGGCCGCGCTTTATGACGCTATGTGCGACCGGGATTGCAAGGATCCGACGTGAGCAACACGCTGTTGTATGCCGTTACCGTGCTGATCTGGGGCTCGACCTGGTTCGCCATCGAGTTCCAGCTCGGCATTGTTGCGCCCGAAGTCTCGATTGTGTACCGGTATGCGGGCGCATCACTGTTGCTGTTCCTCTGGGCCGCTGTTCGCGGTCTCAGACTGCGTTTCGCACCCAGGGACCATCTCTGGTTCATGTTGCTGGGCGTTTTCTTGTTCGGCCTGAATTACGTGCTGGCCTATCGCGCGCAGGTCCACATCACTTCGGCACTGACGGCAATCGCGTTCTCGACCCTGGTGTGGATGAATATCCTCAATGCCAGGTTATTTTTTGGTATTCGCGCCGGTCGGCGTGTAATGCTCGGCGCAGCCCTCGGCATCGCAGGTATTTTGACGCTGTTCGCACCGCAGGTTGGTGAGCTCGCGCTCACCGACAGCGTCTTGTACGGGTCGCTGCTCGCAATCCTTGGCGCCCTGGTCGCATCGTTTGGCAATATGGCCTCACAGGCCGCACAACGACGCAAACTGCCCATCATTCAGTCGAATGCCTGGGGCATGCTCTACGGGATGCTGGTGTCTGCTGCGATAGCCATGGCCCAGCATCAGACCTTCAATTTCGACTGGTCGCCGGGCTACGTGACCTCACTCGCGTACCTGACCTTGTTTGGCTCGATATTCGCCTTCGGTGCTTACCTGACGTTGCTTGGCCGTATTGGGGCACACCGGGCCGGTTACTCGATGGTGCTGTTTCCTGTGGTAGCGCTGATCCTGTCGATGCTCTTCGAAGGCTTGAAACTCGATGCCAGCCTGATCACTGGAACGCTCCTGGTGTTGGCGGGCAACGTGCTGGTGCTCAAGAAGGATTTGACACAACGGTCAATTCCAAGTGTAGTGCCGGGCTCTTCGGATTCGGATCTGGCCAACAATGGACGAGTTCAGGCTCGAGCGCACGGCGCAAGGTGACAGGCTCACGGTCCCGTTTTGCGGACCAAACATACTACGCTACCCGCTGTATAACAAAGGTACCGGCTTTACGGCCGATGAGCGCCGCAGGCTCGGTATAGAGGGCGCACTGCCGGCGCAACACAACACCATTGATGTACAGGTGCGGCGTATCTACCGATCCATCTTTTTTAACCAGGACCCGGTCGGGCGAGCAATCGGCCTTGCGTCACTGCAGGATCGAAATGAGACCCTGTATTACAGGTTGTTGCATGAACACCTCGAAGAGGCGATGCCCATTGTTTATACCCCGACCGTGGGCAAGGCATCGCAGTACTATTCGCGGGTTTTCCGGCGTTCGCGAGGGATTTTCATTACGCCATATCACCGTGGCCGGATCGAACAGGTGCTACGCAGTTCCGCGCCATTCGCGGGTGTAAAACTCATGGTAGTCACCGATAACGAGGCGATTCTCGGTATCGGTGATCAGGGTGCGGGTGGCATGGCGATCAGTATCGGCAAGCTGGCCCTGTATTGTGTCGGCGCCGGTATTCATCCGGCACGCACGCTGCCGATCAGCCTCGACGTTGGTACGGACAACCAGGAATTGCTCGACGACCCACTATATCTTGGCTGGCGCCAGCCACGTCTGCGCGGTGCTGAGTACGTGGCGCTGGTGGATGAATTTGTGGCCGCCGCGCAAGCCGTGTTCCCCGGTGTGGTCATCCAGTGGGAAGATTTCAAAAAAGACAACGCCCTGATGATTCTTGATCGCTACCGGCACCGGCTGCCATCTTTCAATGATGACATCCAGGGTACGGGTGCCGTTGCGTCGGCCTGTGTTCGTGCCGGCTGCCGCATTTCGATGCAGGCGTTCGCGGACAGCCGAATTGTTATTTACGGCGCGGGCGCCGCGGGCCTCGGCATACAGCGGCAGTTACGCGCGCAGCTCACACGCGTCGGCGTTACTGGTGACGCCTTGACGCGAGCCATACTGGTAATGGACAGCCAGGGGATTGTCACTGAAGACCGCGCCGGTCTCGATGACTTCAAGCGACAAATGGCCTGGCCAGCTGCGATGACAGCAGAACTTGGGCTCAATGCGGGCGGGCGAAAGGATCTGCAGTCGGCCGTCACGGCCTTCAAGGCGACGGCACTGGTTGGCACCTCAGGGCAGGGCGGTTCGTTCACGGAGGCGACCGTACGTGCGATGTTGGCCAACACCGCCAGGCCGATCATCCTGCCTATGTCGAACCCGACTTCAATCAGTGAGGCGGTGCCCGAGGATCTGCTGCGCTGGACAAACGGCAAAGCGCTGGTCGCCACAGGCAGCCCGTTCGCGCCCGTCAGCACCGAGCAGGGTGAGCGGCGTATTGGACAGGCAAACAATGTGTTTGTATTCCCGGGCATTGGCCTCGGCAGCATCGTCAGCGGGGCGAGCGAAATAACCAGCAGCATGATTGCTGCAGCAGCCAACGCTCTTGCGGTGTCGCTCACCGACGAGGAACTTGCGGCACAATTGCTGGTGCCAAACATTGGCCGGCTGTGGCAGGTTTGCGGCGAGGTTGCATTGGCGGTGGCGCAACAGGCAATAAGCGATGGCGTGGCAGCAAACACAGATCGCGAGCTTATGCCGGCGAGATTGCAGGAGTATCGCTGGCGGCCGCAATACCCGGAAATCGTCATTGCCGGCGAAAGCAGCTGAACCCGGGGCCGGAATTTCGGTCCCATAACCCCAATATCAAAAAGCAATATAGGATCCGGCTATGTTTCGAATCGCTTTGACGCTGGTCGCATGCGCCGCGACCGCCTGCCTCGCAGCTTGTGAAAAGACGCCACATTCGGCGGATACAACGGCGGTTGATGTTCTGCCGGAATCCATAACCCTTGTAGAGTCCGTGAGCAAGTCCTCGTCCCAGGACCTGACCGTGCCATACAGGAAGTATGAAATGGACAACGGCCTGACCGTGATCCTGCACGAGGACCACTCCGACCCGCTGGTCCATGTAGACATTACGTATCACGTCGGTTCTGCGCGTGAGGAAGTAGGGAAGTCTGGATTCGCGCACTTTTTCGAACACATGCTGTTCCAGGGCTCCGAAAACGTGGCGGACGAAGAGCATTTCAGGATTATCTCCGAGTCGGGTGGCACCCTGAACGGCTCGACTAACTCGGATCGAACCAACTACTTCGAAACAGTGCCTGCCAATCAGCTCGAGAAAGTGCTTTGGCTGGAGGCTGACCGCATGGGGTATTTCCTCGACTCGGTGACACAGGAAAAGTTCGAAGTGCAGCGCGAGACGGTTAAGAACGAGCGTGGCCAGAGTGTCGACAACCAGCCTTACGGGCGATTGTTGGAGCGCGTCGGTGAGGCGCTGTACCCGGTCGGCCACGGCTACTCCTGGTCGACGATTGGCTACATTGAGGACCTCAACCGGGTTGATGTCGACGACCTGAAGCGGTTCTTCCTGCGCTGGTACGGACCGAACAACGCCACTCTGACCATTGGCGGACACTTCGATGCAGCACAGGCCCTGGCATGGGTCGCGAAGTACTTCGGCCCAATACCAAGAGGTCCAGCTGTCGATGCTCCTGCCAAGCCCGCAATAACTCTGGATGCGGACCGTTACATCTCCATGCAGGATAACGTCGCATTGCCACTGCTGTATGTTGCGTGGCCAACGGTATCGCTGTATCACGCCGACGAAGCTCCGCTCGATGTGCTTATGTTCATCATTGGCCAAGGCGACACATCGTTGTTGTACAAGAATCTGGTCAAGAGTGGATTATCCGTGCAGGCAGGGGCCGGTCATTCCTGTGAGGAACTCGCCTGCACGTTCACGATGTACGCTTTGCCAAATCCCGCCATGGGCAAGTCGCTCGCAGACCTTGAGAAAATCGCGCGTGAATCGCTGCTTGAGTTTGAACAGCGCGGCGTTCTCCCGGACGATCTGGAACGGGTCAAGATGAATATCGTCTCCGGTAAGATTTATGCCCTGGAAAGTGTCGCCGGGAAGGTCATGCAACTTGCAGCGAATGAGACTTTTACCGGCAACCCGAATTTCACGGCCGCGGATATCGCCAGGTACGAAAACGTCACTGCAGGCGACGTCATGCGCGTGTACGAGCGTTACATCAAGGACAAACCAGCCGTCATCATGAGCGTAGTACCGATGGGCCAGCCCGAACTGATCGCCGGGCCGGATACCTGGAGCAGGCCAACGCGTGAGCTGCCGGACTACGACGCTATCGACAGCGCGCCCCTTGAAGTGCGGCGCGGCCAGGACGATTTTGATCGCAGCGTCATGCCACCCGCAGGCGAGAATCCGGCAGTTATCCTGCCGAAAATCTGGCGCGATTCCTTGAAGAACGGCGTCGACGTACTCGGCGCATTGAATGCAGAGACGCCGACCGTTGCGGTGCAACTGCGCATTGACGCCGGACAGCGCCACGAGTCACTGGAGCAGCTTGGTCTTGCGGCGTTGACGGCGGCAATGATGAATGAATCGACACTCGATTCCACCAACGAAGAGATCTCCAACGAGTTGCAGAAACTCGGTTCGACCGTGCAGTTTTCCTCCGGCAATGACAACACAGTCCTGAGCATCAGGAGCCTTACGGAAAACCTTGATGCAACACTTGCGATCGCGGCCGAAAGACTGTTGCGGCCGAAATTTGATGCGCACGACTTCACCCGCGTGAAAGATCAGATCCTGCAGTCAATCCGGCAGAGCAAGGTCGACGCCGGGGTCATGGCTGACGTGGCGTACCAGATGGTGCTGTATGGGAAGGGCAACAGCTTTGCCTACCTGAATCTGGGTACCGAGGAATCCGTGGCCGGGCTGGAGCTTGACGACGTGCGTCTGTTTTACAAGACGCATTACGCGCCGCGTGCCGGCAGCATCATTGTTGTCAGCGATGTTGACCAAGCTGCATTGATGAAAAAATTATCGGTATTCGAGAACTGGCAGGGTGTGGTGGCACCGACACCCAGGCTTGCCGAATTTCCGGACATCGATAAGACACGGATCTACCTTGTCGACAAACCGGGGGCAGCACAGTCCGAAATTCGGATCGGCAGAAGGGCACTAAAATTTGATGCAACCGGAGAGTACTACCGCGCAACGCTGATGAATTTTGCACTCGGTGGCGCATTTAACAGTCGCATAAACCTCAATCTTCGTGAAGACAAGGGTTATTCCTATGGTGCGTGGTCCGGCTTCAGTGGCAATAAGGAGTATGGTTCCTATACGGCGCAGGCCGGTGTTCGCACGGATGCAACTGTCGACAGTATCGTGCAGTTTGAAAATGAAATTCGCGGTTATGCCGAGTCTGGTATTTCCGAATCCGAGCTTTCCTTTACGCGTAAGGCGATCGGTCAAAGCGATGCACGCGCCTATGAAACTCCGTCACAAAAACTCGCCTTTCTTGGGCAAATTCTCGAATACGATCTGGACGAGAACTTCGTCAATGCGCAAAACGAGATTCTAGCGGGCATTGGCAAAGACCAGATCAACGAGCTCGCGAAACGACTTTTGCAAATTGACCAGATGATAATTGTCGTGGTCGGTGACAAGCAGTCGATTCTTCCCGGGCTGCAAACCCTCGGCTATGAAATTCAGGAAATTGGTGTGAATGGCGAGTTGATAGAGTCCTGATTGCAAGTCTCTGTTATCCTGCGTCCGTTAATTGTCGATTGAAGGACGCTTGTGGACGACATCCAGAGCTTGTTTGATCACAACCGGACCTGGGCAGCCCGGATGGAGAAAGACGACCCCGGATTTTTCTCGCGGCTGGCGAAACAGCAGGCGCCAAAGTACATGTGGATCGGCTGTTCGGACAGCCGCGTTCCGGCGAACCAGATTACGGGCCTGATGCCCGGCGAAGTTTTTGTACATCGCAATGTCGCAAACGTTGTGCTGCAAACCGATCTCAATTGCATGTCGGTGGTCGACTTTGCTGTTCACCGTCTCAGGGTGGAGCACATCATTGTCTGTGGCCACTATGGCTGTGCCGGCGTACATGCGGCGATGGGTAGCGACACGGTCGGCGCTGTGGATCACTGGCTGAGTGGCATTCGGGAGTTGTGGGACCAGCACAAGAAAGAACTCGGTGTATTGCCTGCCGCCGCGGCCGAAGCGCGACTTTGCGAACTGAATGTGCAACAGCAGGTGCGATCGCTCTGCCGCACAACGGTCATGAAAGACGCCTGGAATCGCGGCGAGAACATCCAGGTGCATGGCTGGATCTACGGTATTCAGGATGGTTTGCTGCGCAGCCTGGGCGATCCGATTACTGCCGCTTCGGAGGCCTGAGCGAAGATTCTAACTGTCGTGGTATTGCTTTCTTATCAAATAGTTACTGGCGTAACTTCGCACGTAACTTTACATAGTGACAGGCCTCGCATAGACTGCAGGGCATAACAAGATCCTAAGCAAAGAGCCTTCGGGAACGCCTCCGAGTTAAAGGCCGCAGGAGTCCTGTCATGCAGCAACCCAGCACGAGCCTGCCGCAGGCGTCGAATGAGAATTTCGATGCCCGCGAGTTTTGTACGCCAGGCTACCGCAACGCGATCGAGCGCCTGCACAGCTCGTTTGATCAGTCACGGCCTGTTCAGATCGTCATCGGCGAGGGCAGGCTCGCCAGCAGCTTTGTCGTCAGCCGTTTTCTCGCCGGCCTCGACGCAGACACGGCCGTGGCGAGAATTACCCGGCCCTGCGCCGACGCAGCCGCACTCATGCGCCAGATCGTCAAGTCTGTGGGCTTCGACCCTAAGGACATGGGTGTGGCGGATTTGCAGAGCGTGTTACGCATGTTCCTCTCGTTCCAGAAGGGCCATGCACGCCGCACGGTCATTTGCCTGGAGCAAATCCAGGATAGCGAATGGTGGGTGCTGGACCGGATTCGACAACTTGTGGATCTCGAGGTACGCGGCAAATTTGGCCTGATGCTGGTCCTGACGGGGCAACCCGGCCTGCAGGAACTGTTGCACACGCGACCTCTGAATTCGGTCTGCCTGCATGCCGGGCAACGCATAGCGCTGATGCCACTGACGATAGAGGAAACGACCGAATACATTCGGCGGCGCGTGGCAGGTGCGCCGCGCGCCAGCATTGACCAGGCATTCCACTTCCAGGCGGTCACCCGGATCCAGGAAGTAACGGCCGGTGTGCCCGATACGTTGAGCGAACTGGTCAGCCTGTGCTTTGAACTGGCCGACGAGTCAGGCATCGACATGATCACCGCCGATGTAGTGAATCGTGCACGGACCCTGCAACAGACCGTCGCGCCGCAGTTGACCACGCCGGCAGAGACGGTCACTGTCAAGCTCAATGGCTTGCAGCCGCGAGCAGGTCGCCTGCTGGTACAGATGAGCGGCGAACAGATCCAGGAAATGACCGTACGCCACGGCCACATCCTGATTGGACGCAGCAAGCTTTGTGATATTCGCGTGGCCAGCACTGCCGTGAGCCGATACCACGCCCTGATCAGTCATACCCCGGAGGGCGTGATGCTGGTCGATCTCGGCAGCACCAACGGCACCTGTGTGGACGGCGTTCGTATTCAAAGCCATTGCCTGGCTGCCGGGGAAACGATCACATTGGGAGACTGCAGGATCGAGTACCTGCTGGACGACGAGCGTCAGGCCCAGTTCTTACTCGCCGGCAAACGCACGCTGCAGAATCTTGCTGACAATGCTGTTGCCGCTGAGTTTCGTGACGGTCGAAAGTGAATAGTCTCGGCCGCTGACAATGGCATCAGCCGCGAGCAGGCCGCTTTGCACCGCGGGACCGATTCCCTCACACAGGTCGTGCGTCGCGAGTCCGGCCGCATCGCCGACGAGAAAAGCGTTGCTGTCGGCAACCAGGTCGCTGCGACCCCGCAGATAATAGCTGTAGCCGGTGGGATGCAGGTCATGCACTCGCAGCAAGCCGTGATGCTCTAACCTGGAGACAAATCCGCGCCAATAATCCTGCACGCGACCGCCGCGTCGCTTTAGCTTTTCGGCCATGCCACCCAGGCCGATATTGAGGTACCCGTTTGCCTTGGGCACGTACCACGCATAGCCCGGCAAACCATCATCGAAAAACCACAGGTGGCACTCGCCATTGTCCCATTGGTAAGCGAATTCCTGTTCGTAAGTAGCAGTTTGCAGTGCATGATTACGCGGGTTGCGCTCTTCAAATAGGCGTCGATACACGGGGCAGGCTGTGCCACCGGCGCCTACCAGGTATTTACAGCGGTAGCGGTTGTCAATGATGAAATCGCTGCCGGCCCGCCTGATGTCTATGACTTTGTGCTGGATCACCGTCGCGCCCGAGCGTCGTAACAGGAAATCGTCGAACTCAAAACGTCGAATGGAATGTTGGCGAGTGGCGGGTCTTGCGGTGAGTACCTTGTAGTGCAGGTGTAATTTGTCGAAGCTCATGAAACTGAGTGGATAGTCATCTTCAACAAGCTCAAGATTGGCCATCGACTCCGGGGTGACCCAGCCTGCGCACAATTTGTGGCGCGGAAATTGAGCTCGATCCAACACCAGCACATCGAGCCCCTCGCGGCGCAATTTCCAGGCGCAGGTCGAGCCGGCCGGGCCGCCGCCAACGACGATGGCATCAGCGTTTTGCACGTCAATGGTTCCGGCCCGCGCCAGCGTATTGATATTCGCGGGTCCACGGAACGTTATTGCTGTCAGGCGGTGCGAACAGGATTTGATAGAGTTGCAGGGTGCCGGACTGAAATCCGGCCGATGATCCTGCCAGGTATAGTCGCCACATGCGTACAAATTCATCGCCGTACATTGTCGCTACTTTATCGGCCACCGCATCGAAGTTCTGCAGCCACAGCGCACAGGTGCGCGCGTAGTGAGGGCGCAGGTTTTCAACGTCGACCACCCGCAATTTATGCGGCTCGAATACGTGCATCATTTCGCTGAGGCTCGGCATATGGCCGCCGGGAAAAATATGCTTGACGATCCAGGCGTCCGGTTTTTGCGGATAGCTTCGCCCGATCGAATGAATCAGACCGGTACCGTCGGCTTTGAGGCAGCGCTTCACAATCGCACCCAATGTACTGAAACTGGCCAAACCAACATGTTCCAGCATGCCGATTGACACAAAGGCATCACATCGACCGTCGATATTGCGGAAGTCGTCCTCGACGAACCGGACCCTGCCATCCAAGCCCATATCGACAGCCTTTTGCCTGGCAAATGCGATCTGCTCGTGCGAGTTGTTGTAGGCGACAACCTGCACGCCATAGTGCTCAGCCATATGCAGCGCCAGTGCGCCCCAGCCACAACCCGCTTCGATCACCTTTTGTCCCGGGCGCAGCCGCAGTTTTCTGCACACATGATCGAGTTTGGCGCGCTGCGCCTCGGCGAGCGTGGCAGTAGCTGTGTCGAAGTAGGCACAGGTATACACCATGCGCTCGTCCAGCCACAGCCTGTAGAAGTCGTTACCGAGATCATAATGGTGGTGCACGTTGTGCCAGGATCGACTCAGCGAATTCGTCCGCATCGCGTGCAAGATGGATCCGATCTTCGGCAGGTAATAGCGATTCGCGTTGCGGTTCGTAATTGCCGCAGTAATTTCGTTGACGAACGCCAGCAGGTCACCGTGAATTTCTATTCGGCCCGCACTAAAGCCTTCTCCGAAACCCACTGATGGATTTCGCAAGAGTTCGAGTGCCGCGCGTCGCTCCCTGAGCTCCATGCAGGCGACCGGGCGCGAATCGGTCAGGCGAAATTCATCGCCGTTCCAAAGTCGCACCGCGATCCGGGGGTTTCCGGCACGCCAAAGAATCCATTGGACAAATCGATGATTGAAGGACAACTCCCGGAATGTTCCTCGAGTATCTACGCCCATCGCCTTTTCCTCCTCGCCGCTAACTTTATTTCGACAGTTTGTGCATTCCGGGCGATTGCAGCGACCGCGCCGAGACGCGACGCAATTTTCGCCGCAAGAGCCTGCTGCGCGAAAGGCTCGCCATGCACCAAGTATAGTGGTGGCTGGTCCTCAAATCCGCTATACCAATCGATCAGATCATCCTGATCAGCATGTGCCGACAGACCGCCGATCGTGTGCACCTGGGCGCGGACAGCATATTTTTCTCCCCAAAGCCGGATTTCATCTGCACCGTCAACTATGCGCCTGCCGAGCGTGCCGAGGGCCTGGTAGCCGACAAAGATCACGTGACACTCGGCGCGTGCAATATTGTTTTTCAGATGGTGATGAATGCGTCCGCCACTGCACATTCCGCTGCCCGCAATGATGATCGCACCGCTGCGGATCGGGTTTATGCTCATTGATTCTTCGGTCGAACGGGTGGCGTGGAAATTCGGCAGTCCAAGGAGGTGCGCGTCGGGGCCGAACAGGTGCGCGCCGTAAAGATGGCGATAGTGATAATAGGTATCGTTTGCCTCGATTCCCATTGGGCTGTCCAGGAAAATCCGCCAGTCTTTCAGTTGCCAGGCATCGAAGTGTTCAGCCATCAGGTACAACAGGTCTTGCGTGCGACCGACTGTGAACGCTGGAATGAGAATGTTACCTCGATCCGCCCGAGCCGACTTGATTACGTCGCCGAGCTCCTGCAGCGTATCGGCAAACGGGCGGTGCAGACGATCGCCATAGGTACTTTCCATGAGCACGAGGTCGGCGCGCCGTAACTTCTGCGGCGAATCCATGACGGGTGCAGCGCGACCACCGAGGTCGCCACTAAACACAAGGCGTCGTTTTCCATCACTGTCCGAGCATTCGAGTTCAACGATGGCAGAACCGAGAATGTGTCCGGCATCATGCAAGCGTAATGTCAGCCCTGGTACAATTTCTAGGGCCGCCCCGTATTTGACGCCGCGAAACAAGCGCATACATTCTTCCGCGTCCCGCTTCGTATACAACGGCTGCAGCGGATCCATGCCTTTCTGCTGTCGGTCCTTGTTTTGCCACTCGGCGTCTTTCTCATTGAGATAACCTGAGTCAGGCAGCATGATTGCGCACAAAGCCACGGTGGCAAGTTGCGCGTAGACAGGTCCCTGGTAACCACACTTGAACAACAGCGGTACGCGTCCAGAGTGGTCTATGTGTGCGTGGCTCAAGATAACCGCGTCGATATCACTGACAGGAATCGGAAATGGCTCCCGGTTCTGCAGCTCCTCATTGCGTCCGCCCTGAACCTGGCCACACTCGAGAAGCACAGTGTGCCCATTGGCCCGAACCACGTACAAGGATCCAGTGACCTGCTCCGTCGCACCAAAGAACTGGATTTCGAAACTCATGGCTGCTGCAGCTGTGCCCGCAGAAATCTGATTTCTTCCAGCAGCTCGAGCGCCAGCGCAACACCGGCAATATTCACGCCGAGATCGCGTTCCAGGCGCTGTGCTGCCTGTGCGACCGGCAGGCTAATTGCGGAAAAATACCACTCATCGCGTTCGCGAGCCTGCGGTTCGAGAATCCCCTCGTTGACAAGTTCGAGAACCCACTCGCTGCGACAGGAACAGGCCAGGCATATCTCAGACATGGATACAGTCGCCTGCTCGTCCAGCAACGTTCCGATCAGGGCATTCTTACTCATGCTGATTTGCCTCAAGGTGCGCGCGCGGGTTGAAGTTCAGCTCTCGTCGCATGCTTTCGTAGAGTTTCCTGGCAGTGTCGCTTTTTGCCGGGGGCAGGGCGATATCGATCGTTACGTAGAAGTCACCAGGAGGTTGACCTGGGATACCGCGATTTTTCAGGCGCAGTTTCTTGCCGCTTTCAGTTCCCACCGGGATTTTCATGTCGACCGGCCCGAGAGGTGTTGGCACCTGAATCGTGGCACCGAGTGCCGCTTCCCAGGGAGCGACTGGTAGCTTGAGGTGGACGTCGCGGCCAACTACGGTGTAAAGGCGATGCGGGCGAAACTGGATTTCAAGAAACAGGTCGCCAGGTCGTTCACCGCCGTGGCCTGGCGCACCTTGTTCGGACAGGCGTATTCGTTGTCCTTGCTGAACGCCCTTGGGAATTTTGACGTTCAGCGTGCGATCCCGGGTGACTACATGGCCACTTTGATCCAGCTCGGGCGTTCGCAGACTGATCGAACGTGTTGCTCCGGAATATGCATCGCCCAGGTCGACCTGTACTTTCGCATGGTGATCCTCACCACGTGCCCGAAAATGCCTGTCGGCGCTGGCGCCGTAAGTAAAGCCTTGCCGTTGGCCGAACAACGATTCGAAAAAATCGCTGTAGGTGCTGCGGTCCCGGGTATCGAATCCACTGCCGCCAAATTCAAATCCCGAGCCCCAGTCTGGCGGCGGTCGAAACTCTTTGCCGGCTTTCCAGTTTGTGCCGAGTTCGTCGTAGGCGGCTCGTTTCTCAGGATCCCTGAGGACCGCGTAGGCTTCGGCAAGATCCTTGAAGCGTTTCTCCGCATCGGGCTCGGTGCTCACATCCGGATGGAACTTGCGCGCCAGTTTTCGGTAGGCGCGCTTGATTTCATCCTGGCTCGCGCCCCGCTCGAGCGCCATTATCTTGTAATAGTCCTTGTATTCCACAGAGTGCCGCACCTGAAAAAACGCAGCCAAAGCACACGGATCATTCTCGCGTGTACGCCACGTATTGTACGTACGGGTATATACCAATGCATCATTGACCGCAGGGGCGACGTAATGCGCCCGGGCAAACAGCTTGGCTTCAGTGTTTTGTGACGAGCTGTTCAGCTGTAGCATTATTACCGCTGCTGGCGTTGGCAAATCGCATCAAGGACAGGAAAAAGCTGGAAATATTATGAGAGCAATGCTGCTCAATAAAATTGCGTCCATGCAGGATCAGCCTGAGCCGCTGCAGCTGGCTGAGATTCCGCGTCCCGAGCCGGCTGCCAACGAAGTGTTGCTCAGGGTCAACGCCTGTGGTGTTTGTCATACCGAGCTGGATGAGATCGAAGGCAGGACGCCACCGTCGTTCCTGCCGATCGTGCCCGGGCACGAGGTGGTTGGTCGGGTAGCAGGGCTGGGCGCCGATGTAACCGCACATGCTGTCGGTGATCGTGTCGGCGTAGGTTGGATTGCGAGGTCCAGTGGCGGCGAGCACGAAAACATTGACGCCGGGTTTGTTGCGACCGGCCGGGATGTAAACGGAGGCTATGCCGAATACATGACTGTGCACGAGCAATTCGCCTATCGCGTACCCGAGGGTCTCAGCGATGTCGAAGTTGCACCGCTCCTGTGTGCCGGCAGCGTCGGTTATCGTGCGCTCAAGCTCGCTGGAATTGGCGGTCACGACGTGCTCGGCCTGACCGGTTTCGGCGCGTCCGGACACCTGGTACTGCAGCTGGCCAGCTATCTTTACCCGCAGTCGCCGGTTTACGTCTTCGCTCGCAGCCCCGCGGAGCGCGAATTCGCCCTGGACCTGGGTGCCGACTGGGCCGGCAGTACGGACGACACGCCACCACAACCACCACACGCCATCATCGACACGACACCGGTGTGGCATCCGGTTCTTGCTGCGCTGAAATGTCTGCGTCCCGGCGGAATTCTCGTCATCAATGCAATACGCAAGGAAAATTCTGATCGCCAGGAAATGGCGACGATCGATTACACCCAGCACCTGTGGCAGGAAAAAAGGCTGCAGACAGTGGCGAATATCACGCGGCACGACATCAGCGCCTTCCTGGAAATCGCCAATAAAGCAGGTATTCGACCGGAGATTCGCCTGTACCGCCTCGAAGATGCCAACAAGGCCCTGCAAGCACTGCGCCGCGGACAAATCCGCGGCGCGAATGTTCTGGCCATTGCCGACCAGTTCGGTTGACTATTTGGGAAATGCTTCCAGCAACTTGGTTACGGCAGCATTGATCGCCGCTGACGGGTCTTTGCGGTCATCGTCCGTAATCGTCTTCTCAGCCCATCCATGCCATACGGGCTGCTTGCTGTCAGCATCGAATATATCAACGCCGAGTGTACCGCGCGTATAGCTGTGCGCCGATACCTCATTCACATAGTAGTGGCTGCCGCGAACGTGCCACCCCCACGCGCCGTAGTACGGAGCCGGGTACGAATCAATGGAGATCTCCTGACGAGTACCGATCGTGTAGGCGAGCACGAAATCCGCCTGACCGTCCTGCTCGACGAACTGATATCCCTTTGCCTCAAGTCCCGCACGCAGGGCGGCTTCGATCTTGGAGCGCGTCAGTGGGCTGACAGCCGGTTCGGAGTCATTTGCCGCGGTGACGTATGGACTCGCACCGATCCACGAAAATGTCTTGTATGCTCCAAAATTGGTCGTTTCATCGTAGTGTGCACCCGTCGAAATAGTGGAACAACCCACGAGAACGGCAATGGCCGAAGCACACGAAACGAATAGCAGCGCCCAGGAGCGCAGTACAAACCTATGGTTCATAATGAAATACTCCAGATAATTTGCATCGTGCACATTAATTATGGATGTAATGCGGCTGCGGCGAAATAAGTACAAAACACAGTTCAGGATCAGGATGAAATCAAAAGATCTCTCAAAGCAGGATCACTTTGCAGTGCGACTGCTGCTGATATTCACGGTGGTGTGGTTACTCTTGGCCATTGATCCCTGGTTTCGCTCGGATTGGCTGCTGGAAAACGTAGTTGTATTTCTGAGCGTGCCCTTGCTTTTTCAGATTCATCGGCAGAGGCCTTTATCCAGGCTCTCCTATAGCCTGATATTCGTATTTTCATGCCTGCACCAGGTTGGTGCCCATTACACCTATGCGATGGTTCCGTACGACAGTTGGTTCAGCGCAATGACCGGCGCTGGCCTGAGTGAGCGGCTCGACCTGGAGCGCAATCATTATGATCGCCTGATCCATCTGTTTTATGGCCTGCTGATCGTTTACCCGGTCCGTGAGATCGTGCTGCGGACCTCAAGAGTGCAGGGACCCTGGGCCTATCTGCTGCCCGTATTGATCGTTATTTCCACCTCAACGATTTTTGAGCTGTTTGAATGGGGCGCAGCGGTGGTATTTGGCGGTGACCTGGGTGTGGCATACCTGGGCACGCAGGGAGACGAGTGGGACGCGCAAAAAGACATGCTAATGGCCGCCATTGGAGCTATCGGCACTACCGTGATCGTAGCGTTTGCCAATTGCACACTGGATCGAAGTTCGAAGTAATGCCGGCCGCACACTGAGCTGTCCGGGTTTTTGCCTATAGCGCATCGCACTCCTGGGAATAGGTAGTCGCCGAAACATGACGCGTCTGCTACGGATGGCAGAATTCCTGCCGTGCGGCTAGGCTCAAATGCGGAAGAGCCCCCGCAGTGAAATGGCCATGCATCCTCAGCAACTAATACACCTTCCCAATGCAAGCACCTGCATTGCCGTATGCGCGGCAAGCGGGGCACGCTGTTGGTGCAGCGAATCTGCACACGCTGACTGGCTGCTGGTCAAGGAAATAAGGCACGAGTCCGGCACCCAGCACGAAGCTGAGTTCTCCAGCGACAAGCCAGGGCGCAGCTTCGACAGGTTTGGCGGTGGCCGGCATGCCATGGAACCTGAGAGTTCGGGGCGGAAACAGGCACTGCGGTCGTTTGTCAGGCAACTTGCCGATTTTCTCGATCGCGCCATCGCGGCTCGCCAATTCCGTTACCTGGTATTAATTGCGGAACCAAAGGTCCTGGGCATGCTGCGAGATAGTTTGTCGGCCACCACCAAAAAGTCAGTCGTTTGCGAGGCGCCCAAAAACCTGGCGAATCTGGATGTATCCGAGATTCGCAAATACTTTGCGTAACCCGCCGCTGCAAAATGGAGGACGAAATGAACAATACTGTACTTGCGATCATCGAGCTGGACATCTTCCCCGATGTGGTTGCGAAGCGGGCCGCCTGGATTGCCGGTCTGTATGACTGTGACTTGCATTTAATGCTAAGCGATCCAACTTCCAGCTTGCTGCAGGAAGACTTGCTGGTCTCAAACGAAGCCCGCGAGATACACACAGCCGTCGCAGCCGCGCGGCAGCAATTTCTGAACGAACTTTGCACCCCGCTGAAAGTCACAGGCGGCAGGCAGGTGACTGTTTCAGTTCGTCACGAGCGGCCGGCGCATGAGGCCATTATTGCCGAGGCCCTTGAAAGGGAGCCCAGATATGTTGTCAAAGGCACGGAGTATCACAGCCCTGCGGAAAGGGCGAGGTTTACGTACACCGACTGGCAGTTGATACAGAGACTTGCCGTCCCGCTCTGGCTGGTGAAGCCACATGAGTGGAAGCAACGGCCGGTCCTGGTAGCCGCCGTCGATCCCATGCACGCCGACGACGAGCAGGGTGCGCTGGACCAGATTCTCGTCGATACCGGCAAGTTGCTGGCTGAAAAATGTGGCGGCAGCCTGCTGTTGTTTCATGCCTACCAGCGGCTGGTCGAAATCGGCCAATACGCGATGTTCAAAGTGAAACCAGTCAGGCTGCCAATCGATGAGCTTGATCGCCATGCACGCGATGACCACCGCAAGCGGCTTGACGCGTTGGCCGGGGCGAACAAGATCGCTGTTGAAGCTGTGCACCAGTTGCCGGGAAGGACCAGCGATGTGCTGCCAGCATTTGCGCGCAGCCACGGCGCCGATGCCGTAATCATGGGCGCTCTCGATCGCTCGAACCGCAAGCAGCGTGCGCTTGGGAGCACGGCCGAGCGCGTAATGGATCACCTGCCTTGCGACATACTGGTCGTGCCTGGCTAGGTGCGGCCGCAGCTTGGCTCAGCGACTCCGATACACGCCGAAGTAGACAAACGGCGCCGTGGCACGCTGGCCAGGCGCGACTTCGTCCGGCACACGATGGGCGACCGGCTCGATGCTGCGTAAATAGGCGGTAATCGCAACGATGTCACTATCAGAAATCGTCGCGTAACCCTGCCAGGGCATGGCAGCGATCCGCCGCTCGCCATGCCGCCCGAGGCCGGCCCGGATTGCATTGGCAATCTGCTGGTCGCTCCACTTTCCAATGCCGGTCTCGATGTCCGGTGTGATGTTGGGCGGATACACTACGGCAGGATAGCGGTCGCCCAGTGGATTGTTCCAGGCGATGCCGACCTGGGAACCGGCGAGCGATCTTTCGAAATTTGGTTCGCCAACCAGTGCGCCGTCGGTATGGCAGGCGCCGCAACCCAGCAGCTCCACCAGGTACTCGCCGCGTTCTGCTACGTAGAGGTTGCCGGGCGCGGACTGGCCGGGTGTCGGGCTCGGGGCATCGATGATGGTGCTGGCGTTTACTTCCTCATAGTCCACCAGCGGCCCGATTCCTGTATCGGTAGCGCAGCTGGCCAGGACGAACAGCAATCCAATCGATGTCGGCCTGAATCGCAACATGTGTGCTCCTGAAACTGAACCATTTCCCGGCAATTATTATCCAGACTGCGGCACAAATGACCTATACGTGGTTACCGACGATTTTCTCAAGGCTAATCAGCCCCAGCCCGGACCGTCTGACATGCCGGGGAATGTATCTCAGGCGCACGCAAATTTCGTTCAGTTAAGTCTCCCTTAAGGTTTCAGGCACACCATGCATAGACCGGATTTGCGAGGCGTTCCGTCCAACCGGGAATGACTGCAAGCCTGGCAGGTGCAAGCCCCAGCAATGCAGAGGTGCAAGACTCATGGAATTAGCAGTTCTTTGCGCAAGGCCATGCTGCCGTGACTCTATTGCCGTCGTGGCAGGTTGGGGCGTGCTGGTCATCTGTTCGTCCGCCTGCGCAGCCATGGACCCGACCTCATGCACGGAGAGCGCGGCGCTCGCGATAGCACAACCGGGGACGGAAATGCCGGAAATTCTGGATGCCGACGGTGCCGTCATCGGTTCGATCCTGGTGCAACCGGGCAGCATCTTCGATCTCGATAATCCGAGTGAGAACAACGTCCTGTACCGAATGGCAAACAAGGTGCATGTAACCACCCGCCAGGAAGTGATCGCGCAGCAACTGCTGTTCGTCGAGGGCGATACCTTTTCCAGGCAAATTCTTGATGAATCCGAGCGCGTGCTTCGCGCCAATCGCTTTATCAAGGACGCGTCGGTGGAGTTACATGCCAGGGACAACTGTGTCATCGACGTCAGTGTCAAAACCACCGATACCTGGACCTTGTCTCCAAAGTTGAGCTTTTCCCGGTCCGGCGGGCAAAACAGCTCGGATATCGGAGTTAAGGAAATGAATCTGCTGGGAACCGGCATCTATGTTGAAGCCCTGTACTCGACCAATGTCGATCGCCAGTCAAAACAGCTAAAAATCATCGATCGCAATCTTGGCAACAGCTGGTACGGTCTCCGGTTTCTTTACGACAACAGCAGTGATGGCCACACCGCTGATATCGAGCTCGGCAAGCCGTTTTATGCGCTTGGCTCAACCAACGCACATTACATTTCGTTTTTTGACAACGATCGAATCGACTCATACTACGACCTCGGCAGCGTAGTGGGGACGTATCGGCACCAGAGCAAGGCCTACGAAATCGCCCGGGGTTGGTCGACAGGTTTGGTGGATGATTGGGTACGTCGGTGGTCAGCCGGAATAGCGTACAACGATCACCAGTTCCTAGCAGCCGAGTCTACCGGTGTCCCCGGCACAGTTCTGCCAACGGATCGTCAGCTGTTCTATCCGTTCGTCGGCGTTGAGTGGCTGCAGAACAAATTCGACAAAACTCAGAACTATGACCAGATCGGGCGAACCGAAGATCGTTATCTGGGTACGCGGTTTAGCGCGCGGCTGGGTCGATCTGCGACTCAATTGGGGTCCGATCGTGATGCCTGGCTGCTAAGTCTGCAAGCTCAATCGAGTTTCGGTGATTCAAAAAGCACCACCATAACCGTCGATGGCAGCCTCACCACACGAGTCGAGAGCGGCAAGCCGCAGGACTTGGCGTTAGACAGCAGTGTCACGTATCACAGGCGGCAATCCGAAAAATGGCTCTTCGTCGCCGGCGCTAGTGTCTTTTACGGTTACGAGCTCGATGCGGATCACATCATGGATCTTGGCGGTGACACCGGGTTGCGCGGATATCCGCTGCGATATCAATCCGGTGACAAAAAGGCTTTGTTTTCTATGGAACAACGATTCTTCAGTAATTGGTATCCGTTGCGCCTGTTTCATGTTGGTGCTGCCGCGTTCGTCGACGTTGGTCGAACGTGGGGCCAGCGCAGCGTCACGACGACCAACCTGGGCTGGCTCAAAGACGTTGGTGTCGGACTGCGGCTGGGCAGTGACAGGTCCGGTCTGGGCAACGTAATTCATATCGATCTTGCGTTGCCACTCGATGGCACTGCAGAAATCGACAGCCTGCAACTTGTTATATCGACAAAGAAGAGCTTCTAGCAAATGAAACACCTGATACGAAAGCCAGAGGCGCTGATTTTCCTGTTTTGCCTTTGGGTTATGCTGACCAGTAATGATGCCTACTGGAGAGTTGTTGCCGCGAATGACTCGGCGGATTTTCATAATGGCAGCACGTTCATCGCCGCGATCGGGATTCTCACGCTTGGCCTGATTAGTCTTGTAATGCTCTTGCTGGCGCTTGGCGCAATGACTCGCAGTATCCTGATCGTGGCACTGATGGGCAGTGCCGCGATTGGGTATTTCACGAGCGAATTTGGCGTTTTGATTGACCCGAGTATGTTGATCAACGCGTTCGAAACCGACACAGCCGAAGCGGCAGATCTCCTTACCACACCGCTCATCGTAAAGTTCTTGTTGTTCGGCGTGCTGCCTGCTTCCGTGGTCTGGAAATACCCGCTAGAGAGGCGGCGAATACCGACTGCGCTGCGTGATCGGACCATAGCGCTGCTGCTCGCACTCAGCATGATTGCCGGACCGTTATATTTTTCGCAGAAGGAGGTCGTTTCCTTTGGCCGTAATCATCGCGAAGCCCAGTATATGATTGCGCCAATAAACGCGATTTCGTCTGGCATCAGCCTGGTCCGGGATGCATTCGAGACCCCGCCAGTTTACAAGGTCGTCGGCGCTGATGCCGTTCACTTGAGTGCCGATCTGGAAGGGCGCCGGCCCAGGGTTCATGCGTTGATCCTGGGCGAAACAGCCCGTGCGGCAAATTTCAGTCTGGGCGGATACTCCCGATCAACCAACCCCGAGTTGCAGCAGCAATCGAACCTCTTGTACTTGAGCGGCTCATCGTGTGGCACGGCCACAGCGACATCCTTGCCTTGCATGCTGACGCTCGGTGGCAGGACGGGATTCGAACGAAGTGAAAGCAGATACCAGGATAACCTGCTGGATATTGCGGCCCGATCCGGGTACTCGGTCTATTGGGTGGACAATGGCAATGGCTGCAAAGGTCTCTGCGATCGCGTGGATCATCGCGATGTTCACCAGATCGGGTTGCAATCAATATGTTCCGAGGACGCATGCTACGACGAGGTCCTGATCCATGAACTCAGCAAGCTGCTACAGCAAGTTTCGCGCGATACTTTGATCGTGCTGCACCAAATGGGCAGTCATGGACCCGCGTATTTTCGACGTTACCCGGATGAGTTCCGCACATTTGTTCCGGACTGCAGATCGCAGAATTTTGGCGACTGCAGCATACAGGAGATAGTAAATGCCTATGACAATACAATTCGTTACACGGACCACGTCATTGCGGCTGCCATTGAGGTGCTGAACGCGGAGTCGGAGCGATTCGACGTGTCTTTGACCTACGTGTCTGATCACGGGGAATCACTGGGTGAACACAACTTGTTTCTGCATGGCATGCCCTACAAATTGGCACCCGAAGAGCAAAAACAGGTGCCTTTCATAACATGGTCCGCGCACCAGGACTTTCAGGACGTTGGCATGGGTTCGCGATGCCTCGGGACATCTGAGCAACCCGGAATTTCACACGACAACCTGTTTCACACCGAGCTTGGTCTGTTGGACATTGACACCAGCGTTTATGACTCGCAGCTGGACATTTTTTCAGGTTGCCGGGCGGCGAAGCATTTGACCGCGGCGAGCCTGTAAAACCGCTGCCCTCCCAGATAACGTGTCCAAGGAAACAGCACCACCGCTCTTATTCACTCCAGATCCAAAATGTGCTTTCGCCGTTCGCTACAGGGCGTTATTCCATCAGCTCAAAATCGCCTGGCATCCAGGTTTTGTCGAAGAACGGCTGCAGCGGTCCATAAAGCCTCAGCAGTACGTTGTAGCTTTTCCCCGGCATGGTCTGCACCCAGTTGCCTTCTTTTCCTGCCGGCGGCGTCGGAGCAAACCAAACCGTGTAGGAACCATCCGCGTTTGCCTTGATGTCAGGACTATTGCTGTCGACGCCACCAGATTTTTGATCAGTTTCGAGCACTGACCGCGTCTGGTTGTCGTACACCACGAACGACCAGAAATCCTTGGCCGGAATCGGAGCCGGCAACGTGACCGTGTAGGTCTTGCCACCGTCGAGGTAGCGGCCTTGCGAATCGTGCGCACCGATCTCGTAGGCTGAGCCGGTGCCGACCTGGGCCCGCGCCATGGCGGGCGTAATTCCGGTGGCGTAATAGTGGAAGATGATTCGGTCGTCGAGCACACGCTCACCGTTGTTCATGAACTCCGAACTACCGCCTGTAAAAGGCGAGTACCACTGGCGCTGACCGGGATAGAAATACAGGCGCTCCTCGCGTGGGCGAAAGGTCAACGACCGCGCCGTTGCATTGCCGATAGCGACACCTTCAGCAAGAATCTTCCTCATGCGAGCGTCGGGCTCGAAAGGCTTTCCTTTTTTAATGCCGATCGACGCGAACAGCCCGACTATCTCAGGATCGAAAGCGTCTGCTGGCTCGTACTGCACCACGGCGTTCAGCTCGTCGTAGTAGGTGACATCGTTCGCATGAATGGTGTTGATCTTCGCCCCGGAGACGAACACAACCTTGCCTGCGGGCGGGTTACTGATTTTCGACAAAGGATAGATGCGGAACTTGGTGCGGAGCCCCTCGGTAGCCGCTTCCAGACCAGCCTCCTGCACGATGGCACGCAGAAACATCCAGTTGCGGTAGGTCGGCGTCCTGACGACCCGGTAACCGTCTGGAAGCGTGCCCGTGTAATCTGGACCCACGAAGATAAATTTGCCGCCCTTGCCCTGATTAGGCCCGGTTGCCCCGAGATCCGTGACATGGCGGAAGAACGCGTCGTCGACCGCCCCGACCAGCATCCCTGGCGGCACATCGATGATAGCCGGCTCGTCTTTGACGTTGATCTCGGCGAACGCGTAGGGTGTCGAGGTATTGAAGGTCAATGCGAGAGTGCGGGCGTCACCATAGTTTTCCCAGAGGACCAGGTCACCGGGCTCGGCACCAGCCTGCTTCATGCCCTCGAGCATGGCGTAAATTGAAGTGGCAGGCATGCCATTCAGGAATGCTTCGGCTGCGCGCGACGTATCCAGAAAAGTAATCGTCTTGCGAACCGTTTCGTCGCTGGGCATGCCATCGAAGAAGTCCAGCGTGCCGAGCAGTTCGGTCTCCACGGTGTTCGGCGTCAACAGCGTCTCTGGAACGTTAGCCTTGTACTTCGGCTCCGCGGCAGACGCTGCAGCGAAGATTTGGCCAAGTACCACGGTCGCGCCCAGCAGCGTGGACGCATAGCGTTGGATAGTCATCATTAGCATTAGTCCTGTTTAACTACTACAAAATCACCAGGCTTCCAGGTCTTGTCGAACCAGGACTGTTCCGGGCCATACAGGCGAAGCAGTGTGTTCCAGCTCTTGCCGGGGACGGTCTGCACCCAGTTGGATTCGTGACCCTTCGGCGCGGTCGGGCCAAACCAGACATCGACTGAGCCGTCGTCGTTGATAACAACACTTTCCCGCTGGCTGCTGATGCTGGGGAACTGTTGATCGGTCTGCAGCATCGAACGGGTCTGGTTGTCATACACCACAAAGGACCAGAAGTTCCGGGCCGGGATTCCCGATGGCAGGTGGATGGTGTAGGTCTTGCTGCCATCGAGAGGCCTGCCCTCGGAATCGGTGGTTGCCGCGGCGTACTGGGAGCCGACGCCGACCATCTTCATCGCCATGGCGGGTGTGATGCCGGTAGCGTAGTAGTGGAAGAGGACGCGGCCCTCGAGATTGCGAACGCCGGGTTGTTTCAGAAACTCGTAGCTGCCTCCGGCAAAGTTGGTGAACCACTGGCGGTCCGGGAAGTAGTAAACGCCATCAAGACGCGGACGGAAGGCCAGGGCGCGCGCCGTCGCATTGCCTACCGCCACGGCTTCGATGAGGATCTTCTTCATGTGGGCATCCGGCGCAAACTCTTTGCCCTTTTCGATCCCGATGGCGGCGAGCAGGCCGAGGGTTTCCGGGTTCAGCGCCTCATTTGGCTCATACTGGACGATCGCGTTCACTTCGTTAAAGAAGTGAAAGTCATTGGCGTGGATCGTATTGAACTGCTTGCCGGAGACGTTAATGAACTTCATCGGCGGCGGATTGGCCGCATCGGACAACGAGTAGGCCCGGTAAAACTGCCGGGTGTTTGCGAGGGACGTTTTCGTGCTGCCGTTGTCCAGGAAGCCGCGATAAAACATCAGATTGCCATAGGTCGGCGAGCGCAGCACGACGTAGCCGTCCGGCACCTCGCCATCGTAGCCCGGAGGCAGGAGCAGGAACTTGCCACCCTTTCCCTGATCCGGTCCCGCGTTCCCGAAGTCACCGACGTACTTGAACCAGTGATCATCGATGATACCGAGCACATTGGGCGGTGTTTCGATTACCAGCGGACCCTCGCTCGTATCGAACCAGGCCATGTGGTAGATGCTTTCGGTATTGGGGGTGAGGAAGAGCGACTTCGAATCCATCAGGTTTTCCATGATGATCAAGGTCTGATTGTTGTCCGCTCCCTGGGCGGCCCAGCCGGTGCGGATGGCTTCCGCCGATGCGCCAGGCACCGCATTGAGGAACGCATTCACGCCATTCATGAAGTCGAGATTGTCGTAAACCAGCTGCGTAGTGGCGTCGTCCGGATAGCCATCGAAGAAGCTCAAGGTACCTATGCGTGTTTCGACGCTGGCCGGCGTGGTGATGGACTCCGGAATATCCGTCGTCATCTTCATTTTCGGTACGTCTACAGCGACAGCGCCAACCGTCGCCACCGTCGCCACGATCGCGAGCATGGACGTCCAGATTGTCTTGGTATTCATTTCATCTTCTCCACTTCATTACTTGATTGTGCGGTTAGCCTACTTCCAGGCACTCGACCGACAAGACGGGAAATTGGGTGTCATACAGCGTATTGAGAACGCCGGCTAATGCGGCCTGGTCCGGAAGGCGACCGACCAGCGTCGACTGATCGTCGTCGGCATCATCTGACGTCGTGATATTCATGCCCATGAGACGCGCCGACCACTCCAGAGGGATTGAGCCCTGGACGCGAACCCGATACACGGCGGGGCAGTTCATTGTTGCACGACTAGTTCCCATTACTTTCGACTCTCTTTTTTACTTTGGATACAACAGCGTGAAATTGACGCGAATGCCCCAGCCTTCGGGGCCGGCGTCCGGTGTCTGCAGCCAGTAGCGTAGGCCACCGCCTATCTGAACCAGCTGATTGCCCATGCGAAGCAACTGATTGGCCTGAAAATTGATCGGTACAGACCAGCCATCATTCTCCCAGTCGTAAGTTGCCTCGGTATTGACTGCGAACGTGGTTTTCGACGCGGTAACGTAGGAGACAAACGGCTGCAAAAAAGTCTTGCTGACATCAGCACGGCTGCCGCTGCCGGCAAACGACTCGATGTGATTGGCCAGCGCACCGTATGTCCAGGAGCCCTGCTGCTTGAGAACCACCATGCTTGGGCCAAGGCCCCACTTTTCGCTGCCCAACGCCTCGTCGGTCGCGGTCGGGATCAGAAAGACAGGACCAGCACCCCAGATCCAGCCGCTCGAAGTCGGCGCTTTCGGCGAGAAGAACACGCTCTGAACGGTATCGCCCAAACCGAACTCACTGGCACCTGGGGACGGAAAATCGTCTTGTTTCACGAGCGGCATGATCGTCCGCGAAATGAGGTTCCAGTCATCGTTGAGCGATACGGGGATGACAGGCTGCACGATGAGGGTCGTTACTGACCCGCCGTCGTCCAGTCCGTAGGAATCATCAAAGTTCAGCTGCAGCGGCACACTGATCAATGCCGCGACCGGATTGGCAAGTTGCTTGGCAAGATCTGCCTCGTCCTGGGCGTAGGCGCCGGGCGCCGCCAGAAGAGCCGCTAGCACTAGCCGGGACGTCCCCATTTTCATGTAACTACCTGTCGTTGCATCGTGAAAGATGGCGCAAGTTTCGCCTGCGCCCGGTTTTCGCGCATGGCCATAGAGGATGCAAAAAAGGGTGCAGACCGGTGGCGCGGCCCGCGGCGGATCAGCTTGCCGACTTCGCCAGCAGTCCAAGCCCGTTCGCCTTGGCGACTGCGTGACGGCGGCCGTGAACGCCAAGCTTCTGGTAGATGTTTGCGGCGTGACGTTTGACCGTAACGGTTGAAATGTGCAGCTTGTCGGCGATTTCCTTGTTGCTGAGGCGCTCGGCGAGCAAGGTCAGAATCTGTCGCTCGCGCTGCGAAAGCGGCTCAATCATCGCTGGTTCGCTATAGGCAGGCACACTATTCGCCGTTACCGGACGTTTCCTAGACGAATCCTGGAACGCCGCCAGGATCTCGCCAACGTAGGTAAGCCCTTCTTCGTCGACTTGCGCCCTGTTTAGCAGCATACCCAGGCGCGGCCCCAGATCGACGAACAGCCGGATGAATCGGCCGGGCTGCGCAAGCCGCAGCGCCTGTAACAGGTCGGCGTCCGCGGACTCCCGGTTCCCCAGTGCCTCGTGGAGCATTGCGCGCAACGCGAACGCCTCGATCAGGAATCGCCTGTTGTTTACGGTGGTGAAATAATCGACCAGTCTGTTGAGCAGGGCCTTTGCACGGTTTCGACTGGGCGAGCTGTCTGCAAAGACCAGGATTTTTGCCAATACGATAGTCGGAGAGAAGAATCCATATATCGAGGTCAGCGGCTCCGGATCGAAGCGATCTGCCCATTCCATTGCCATTGCCAGCCGGCCATTGCGCAGCGCCAGTTCTGCCTCAAAAGCTTCGGCCAGGCCCACCAGGAAAAGATTTTTCGACTTCAGCGCGAGGTCATGCAAATGTCGGGCGATCTGAGCGGCCACCTGCTTCTCGCCCAGTACCTGGTGCGCCAACCCGGCAATGATCATATTGTGCGCGTGAAACTCCGCACTGATAACGACATCGCTGCGCGCGACATCCGTCAATCGTTCGACCACTGCTTCCAGGCGGTTATGGTGAAAATCCAGGGCGGCCAGGAAATGCTGGCCGATTGTACTTACTTCGAGGAGGCCTGCTGCAGAACTTAGCGCCGCGAGTTCTTTAGCCGATGGTTGCAGCCCGACCAGGTCGCCGTCCATCCAGCGGACGAAACACAATGCCGCGAGGAGCCGGGTAACAAAGGTAGGGCGGTTAGCCGCCGACGATTCATCCGGCATCTCCGCATAAATCGCGTCCAGTGCACCCCTGGTGTCGCCGGTCATCTGCAATGCGCCACCGAGAATGATCATCGCGAAGCCGCGTTCGGCCAGGCTTTCTTTGGGCAATAGTTTGAGCGAGCGCCTTGCCGCGGCGACCGCGGCCTCGCCATCGGACATCAACCACAAGTTGAAGCAGCGCGACGATTCGAGCGAGCCGAGCAATTCCTGCCGCAGCTCGTCGGTGACATCGGCGGTGTCCAAAAGCGTTTCGGCGGCCTCCAGGGTCTCCGCAAATTCTTCGCGTGCGCCACGCGTGCGGTGCAGGCGGGCCTTCAGGAGGAGCAGCTCCGGTCGCGATTCGATCATCCCGGAAGGCAACAAAGACAGCCAGTTTGCCAGCCTATGCCATTCCTCGTTGTTCATAATTTCGTTGCGATGCCTGATGATCAGTTCCGCCGCTTCGCTACCCGCGTCCGCTGCCATCAAGTGCCGAATCGCTTCCTCGAAAAGCTCATGCGCTTCGAACCATCGCGCCGCCTGCAGGTGCACCTCACGAATATCGGCATCGCTGAGTACCATTGCAGTCTCTTCCTGCAGCATGGTCTGGAACAGGTGGTGATATCGGAACCACTCGCGGTGATCATCCAGCGCGATGCTGAACAGACCCGCCTCATCGATCCAACGCGTGAAGTCACGTCCGCTGATCGTATCTTCTCGCGCATTGACGACCTTACACACAGCCTCGCTGAGAGATGCATTAAACCGATCGAGAAAGGACGTACGAAGCAAGTAGTTACGTATCGTGTTGGGGCATTTTGCGAGCACCTCATGCATCAGGTACGTGCGCACCGCGCGGACATCGCTCGGGATGCGGTCAACAAATTCATTTTCGACGCCGGAGTCCGGCACCGCCAGCGCCGCCAGCCGCAACCCAACCGGCCAGCCCTCGGTGCGCTCATGCAGTTGCGCAATGGCCCGGTCGGCAATTCTGCCGCCGAGCTTTATGCGCATGAATTCCAGAGTCTCGAATTGGTTAAATGCGAGCTGCCGCATGCGGATTTCGGTGAGCGAACCTTTCGCACGCAGCGCCTGCAACGCCAGCGGCGGGTCGCGCCGTGTAACGATGACGATGTGCAAACCCCGCGGCGGGTGCCTGAGGATGGTATCCAGGAACTCGTGTACTTCGATCGCGGTGATCTTGTGATAGTCGTCGAGCACCAATACGACACGAGTATTCAGCGAGTCCAGGTCATTGCAGAAGACTCCCGCCAGGTCGACAGCATCCAGAATCTCCAGGGAGTGCAGAGCCCGCACGGTTTCATCGCAACTATCGGGAATGACGCTGGCAAGCGCCGCCACGACGTAACTGGCGAAATGGCGAAGATCGCTGTCCTCGGTCTCGAGCGATAGCCACGCTGTGGTGCCGGCGTCATGGTCCTGCCAGTGACTGACCAGTGTGCTCTTGCCGAAGCCGGCTGGCGCCGAAACCAGCGTTGCCGAACTGCCTGAAAACTCGGGCGCCAGCGCCAACAGACGCTCACGCATCACTCTGTCCGGCGCCAGTGGCGGCGGGTACAGTTTCGAGCGAATAATAGGAATGGGCAATGAGTCGTGCATTGCGATCACTGGAGCCGGGTTCGCCTTGCTTCGACGCGCCTGGTATTGGGTTAATATTGTGATCCGGATTCTAGCAGAAACTGTTCCGGCCAGATTTGGGCGGGGCACTACACCCACAATTGCACCCTAGAGCGCCATGCCTGATTTCCCCAGGGTCCTTAAACTGTAATGAAATCCAACTCAAGGAGACAACGCATGAACAAGTTGAAATCGGGCCTGATCGCCTCGATCGCCATTTTCGCCACCGTACCCGTCGCTTCTGCGCAGGACGACCTGATCGACTACCTGGTCACCGAGTGCGAAGGGGACATCGAGACCTACTGCAGCCAGGTTACGCCCGGAAACGGCCGGCTGTTGCACTGCATGGCCGCCCACGAAGACAAGATATCCGGCCAGTGCAGCTACGCGCTTTACACCGCGGCCAGCCTGCTGGAACAACTGACGGCTGCGATCATCTATGTGGCACAGGAGTGCAGGACGGACATCGAGGCCCATTGCGCTGATGTGGCGATTGGCGAAAACCGGGTGCTCTCCTGCCTCGCTGAAAACGATGCGGAACTGACGGAGAGCTGCAAGACCGCGTTGGCGAATACGGTCGGCGAATAGCCGGTCAGCAAGTTGCGACCAGGAAACGACAGGGACACCACTCGGATGCATGTTAGCTCACAGTCTTCCTAAGGCCAGCAATGATGAGCTGGGGGCGTCGCGGCGTTCGAGTATAGGCGCCGGGACAGGACGCTACCTGACCCGGACCAATTCATCCAGGCTGGCGATGATCGGCAGCATGATCGGGACGCCTGAAGCGCTCGTCGACGATGCTTTTTCGCCAACAGGCGGCACATCTACTCCTGACCCTGGCGTTGTTCCATCGTTAGGGTGGTCGTTTTGACCCGTATTTCCGTACTAGCGCCTCCTTTGTTTGCCGTTGTTGCGGCGATCGCAGATGACCGTACGACCGATACGCGCCAGGGGCTTGCGCCCGATATCCGTGGCGATGAGACAGCGTTGAAGGCACAACGAGGGAATCTGGTTGCGGTCCCGATACCGATCTCGAATCCAACGCTGGACACTGGCCTGATTGCCGGAGCGGCCTATTTCTACCCACAGTCCGAAGAACAAATGAAGCAACAACCTGCGTCACTCACTGCAGCGGCGGGCATGTACACCAGTAACGACAGCAAAGCCTTCGCTATCGCCCAGCAGAATTACTGGAAAGACGACAGATGGCGCTTTACCGGGGCGTTCGGAGCTGCCGACCTGCGACTGTCGCTATTGGCACCGGATGAAACGGGGCAGGGTGCCAGCGTGGACTGGCGCATTAACGGGACGTTTCTGTTTACCAAGCTTTCCAGGCGGATAAGGGGCAACTGGTATGGCGGTGCGTTCGTAAGAGCTATTGACGTTAATCAAAGCATCAATACAGACATCAGTGATGACCAGGCGGATTTTGAAATTGACGACGTCAAATCTGTCGGCGTCGGCCTGGTTGCCGAGTACGACTCGCGGGATCTGCCTCTCAACAGTTACGCCGGTCGGCATCTCAAAATCGATGTGCTCTTCAACGACGAGACCTTCGACAGCAATCAGACCTACCAGTCTTACAGTGCCGTGTTTCGATCCTATCACCGCATAGCCGATTCGCTGGTGCTGGCCTTCGATTCATGGTTTTGCCAGCCAAGCGGATCAATATCCGCCTCGACTACGCGCGATCTGAAAACAGCAATGCGATTCACTTCTCAGTGGGTGAAGCTTTCTAGAGCGGGTTCGCCGCGGTTGCGCTGATTCCGGCAACGTACCCTAAATAAACGGCGACAGCGTGGGCCTTTCCCAACCACGGCTGGCAACGATCGATATGCGTATAATGTATATTATGTTAAATTCTATCGGGATCTGGCCGAACCCTGGGTTCAAATCGCCTCCCTAGTCCGGCAAAGGTATGAATTCGTCATCCCCGGGCACCTTGCCGAAGCGGCCCTCCAGCCAGTCTCGCTTGGCCTGCTCCATGCGCTCTTGGTTGTGCGTCACAAAGTTCCACCAGATGTACCGTTTGCCCAGGCTTGTTCCACCGAGAATCATCACCCGGCTGTTAGAAACTGCCGTGACGGAAATTCCGGCATTGTTTGCGGCCACGGCCAGCACGCCGGCCGCAAGCTTGTTACCCTCGGCCTCGATCTCGCCGCTAACCACGTACGCCGCAAGCTGTTCCTGGCAAGCCGGCAACGTCAGACTGGTTCCGGCCGGCATCTGGCACTCGAGGTACAGCATCGGCGAATAGGTTTTTACCGGTGACTGATAACCGTGAGCCTCGCCAATAATGACGCGTATCGTGACGCCGTGGAGCGAAAGTTCGGGAAGCGCCGTGGCCGGATAATGCAGGAATTCCGGGTCGATCTCCGCGAGTGCCTCGGGCAACGCCATCCACGACTGGATGCCGTGCAGCTTTGAGTGCTGCAGGTAATCATCTCCGGCTCTTTCCGAGTGCACGATGCCGCGCCCGGCCGTCATCAGGTTCACAGCCCCGGCTTCGATGGCCTGCGCGAAGCCGAGGCTGTCGCGGTGCATGATCTGCCCCTCAAACAAGTAGGTAATCGTGGCAAGGCCGATATGCGGGTGCGGCCGTACCTGGATTCCCTTGCCGGGTGGAAATTCAGCCGGACCCATATGGTCGAAAAATATGAAGGGTCCGACCATCTGTTGCCGGGTCGATGGCAGGACCCGGCGCACGGTCAGTTCGCCAAGGTCCCTTGGTTTCGCCGCAATGAGAAGCAATTACACCAGCCAGCCGAACACACCACCCGTCAGCAGCCCGTAAATCATCGCATCCAGCAGGGTCTTTGCTGTTACCGGCCAGGGGCGCCCAAACCAGACGCTTTCGGGGATAACCCCGATGCCATTGGCTATGAATGCCACCGTGCCGGCGATTCGGAATACCGCGAGGTATTCGGCGTCGGGCGCCAGGGTGCGCGTAACGACATAAGCGCAAAGCACCGATACCATCAGGAAATACACCACCATGCTGAGCAACTTCGGGCCCATCGGTGGCATTCCGTTCGGGACCACAGCGACATACGCGACCGGCCCGGCGGCGAACTTTTCCGCCATTTCAGGTTTAGCCAGGTCCGCATATTCGGCACAATGCGGCACGGCATAAAACCCGGGCTTGGCGCCCGATAAGGCGGTACGAACAACGTCTTCTCGATCCGTTTTCTTGTAGTCCGAGTTATGCCACTTGAGGACCATCCAGATAACCGAACTGGCGAAAAAACAGACGGCAGCAGACGCCAGGATAGGCAGCCAAAGATTCAAAATACCCACATTAACCCCCTGTTTTTATTGTGATTCTAAAAACGTATGGGCTATTTTAGCTCGATTTGCGACTTGCGGCTTGACTGAATTGGACGTCAGTCTCGGCCATATCACCCTCTTCCGGATCCGGCGCAAAAGAATAATCGAGTACGCCCGTGGCTATCAGGTCGGTGGATGCCTGGGCAACCTCCAGTTCAGTTTCAACTTCGCGAATTTTCATTTCCGACTTCAGGTTCTGGGTCGCGCGTTCCGACAACTCTGCACGAAGTTCGCGGGTCTTCAGAACGGATTCCTTGAGGTTCCTGCCCAGATCCTCGATGCGTTCTTGCTGGTGGGAAATCACATTGTCACGTTTCTCGATTCCCTCATTAGCTTCTTCCAGGGACTTTTCGAGAGTCTTGGCCTTGCCGGAAAATTTCTCAGCATCGGCCTGAGCGACGCGAAGTTCGGCTTCGAGTGAACGAATGCGGTCATCACGCGGATCACGCTTGCGGGCGGCGGAAATGGAACTCATGCGGGAATTGATCGCCGACAACAGCCAGCCTATAAAAAAGGCGCCCGCGGTATACAGGATCAGGTTTTGAGGTAACTCCACAAACATCGCGTTAGATTATGCACTTTTGGAACTCAGAAAAGGACCGGGTTCTCAGTCCCGCAAAGCTGGCGGCATTTCCCCGCATCACCAGATTGCAAAAAGT
>Ga0224505_10000230_pt1 | contig 41553 bp, 37 predicted proteins | sample SF_Jan12_sed_USG_FD_169102 | JGI IMG/M metagenome (GOLD analysis project Ga0224505, IMG submission 169102) | Sediment microbial communities from San Francisco Bay, California, United States - SF_Jan12_sed_USGS_4_1 | ecosystem: Environmental > Aquatic > Marine > Sediment | place: USA: California... | reverse complement strand
GGAGTGAGCCGGCGAGCGGTCTCGGCGAGCAGCTCGGGCAGCACACGGACCTCACCGATCACGGGCATGAAGTTCGTGTCTCCACTCCAGCGGGGCACGACGTGCCAATGCAGGTGGTCGGGGATGCCGGCGCCGGAGGTCGATCCGAGGTTCATGCCCACGTTGAATCCGTGTGGTTCGGATTCCTCACGCAGTGCGCGGATGGACCGCTGCAGCATCGACTGCAGCTCGGCGTTCTCCTCGGCCGTGAGGTCTTCCACGTCGCCGGTGTGGCGGAACGGCACGATCAACACGTGTCCGGGGTTGTAGGGGAACTTGTTCAACACGACGTACGCGAGCTCACTGCGGGCAAGCACGCGCTCGGCCTCGCGATCCGGCACCGCACAGAAGACGCAGCCGCCGTCCTCTTCGAGCTCATCGCGGGCCGCCGCGATGTACTGCATGCGCCACGGGCTCCACAGATGGTCCACGCCGAGACCAGCCTCACGCCGATCCGAAATCGGTCTGCGAGAGCGCCCGGGTCGACGCCTCCTCGCTGAGCGCCTCGAGGAGCGCGTCGAAGCGCACGCCCGCGGACTCGGTGCCGGCTCGGTCGCGAACCGTGTATGAGTCGGACTCGAGCTCCTGATCGCCGATGACCAAGGTGTACGGCGCTTTCGCGAGCTGTGCGGCGCGGATCTTCTTGCCCACGCTCTCCTTCGAGTCGTCGACGAACGCACGAAGCCCGGCGGCTTTCGCCTTGACGGCCAAGCTCTCGCAGTGCCCCACGTGGCGATCGGCGACAGGAACGAAGCGCAGCTGCTCGGGTGCGAGCCACAACGGGAAGGCTCCCGCGTAGTGCTCGGTGAGCACCCCGAAGAATCGCTCCACCGACCCGAACAGTGCCCGGTGGATCATGATCGGCTGGTGCCGGGCGTTGTCATCGCCCGAGTACTCCATGTCGAAGCGCTGCGGCATCTGAAAGTCGAGTTGCACCGTCGACATCTGCCACGTTCGACCGATCGCGTCGCGCGCCTGCACGCTGATCTTCGGTCCGTAGAAGGCACCACCGCCTGGATCCAGCACGAAGGGCACTTCCATGGCATCGGCCGCCTGCCGGAGCGCCTCGGTCGCCTCGTCCCACTCCTCATCGGTCCCCACGGCCTTCCCCTCGGGGCGGGTCGACAGCTCCATGTAGAAGTCGTCGAGGCCGTAGTCGCGAAGCAGGTCGAGCACGAATCTCAGCACGGAACCCAGCTCATCGGCGAGCTGTTCTCGGGTGGTGAAGATGTGCGCATCGTCCATCGTGAGCCCGCGCACCCGGGTGAGCCCGTGGACCACGCCCGAGAGCTCGTAGCGGTAGACCGTGCCGAACTCGAAGAGCCGCAACGGCAGCTCCCTGTAACTGCGGGTGCGGCTCTTGAAGATCAGGATGTGCATCGGGCAGTTCATGGGCTTGAGGTAGTACTGGGTGCCACCGTCGAGCTCCATCGGCGGGAACATGCCGTCTGCGAACCACGTCAGGTGTCCGCTGATCTCGAACAACTCGGCCTTCGTGATGTGCGGGGTGTACACGAACTCGTAGCCGGCCTCCTCGTGCCGCCGCCGTGAGTAGTCCTCCATCAGCCGTCGGACCGAGCCACCCTTGGGGTGGAAGACGGCCAGGCCCGATCCGATCTCTGCGGGGAACGAGAACAGATCGAGCTCGCTCCCGAGCCTGCGGTGGTCGCGGCGTTCGGCCTCCTCGAGCCGATGGAGGTAGGCGTCGAGGTCGTCGGTGCTCGCCCAGGCCGTGCCGTAGATGCGTGTGAGCTGGGGGTTCTGCTCGTCTCCGCGCCAGTACGCGCCGGCGACGTTCGTGAGCTTGAAGGCGCCGAGCATGCCCGTATGCGGCACATGGGGCCCACGGCACAGGTCGGTCCAGCCATCGTTCGAATAGAGAGAGACGGTCTCGCCCTCGGCCACCTCGGCCGCGATGTCGTCGCCCGGCGAGGTGCCGATGCGCTCGATGATCTCGATCTTGAACGGCTGATCGTGCAGCCGAGCACGCGCCTCATCACGGTCGACGTCCTCGCGCATGAACCGCTGGTTCCGCTTCACGATCTGACGCATGCGCCGCTCGATCTTCGTGAGATCGCTGGCGTGGACCGGCTCGGGCAGTTCGAAGTCGTAGTAGAAGCCGTCGGCGACCGCAGGGCCGATCGCGTACTTGGCCCCCGGATAGAGATCGCAGACAGCCTGCGCGAGCACGTGCGCCGTGGAATGGCGGAGCACGTGCAGCCCCTCGTCGGAGTGCCCGACGATCGGCTCCACGACGGCATCGACCCCCGGCACGAACGAGAGATCACGCAATTCTCCGTCGACCCGAGCAGCGACGGCACCCTTTGGCATCGCGGCTCCCACCGGCTCCCCCTCGGGAAGCTCGACGGTAGCTCCTTCGGGGAGGGTCAAGGTCGGCATGCGGGCATGATAGCGACCACGCCCGGCGCTACTCGTACGAGATCGCTTCGAGCACGTTGAGCTTCGCGGCACGCTTGGCGGGCCAGATCGCCGCGAGCACTCCGGCGAGGCCGGCGAACACCAGGTACGCGACGAGCTGGCCGACCGGCACCACGAACTCGCTGACACCTTCGCTCCTGAGGGCCTGTTGCAGCGCCCAGCCGAACAGTATGCCGATCACGATGCCGAGCACGGCGCCGAAGACCGCGATGATGATCGATTCCCACCGGATCATGCGCTTGACCTGCACGCGGCTCATGCCCACCGCGCGCAACAGCCCGAGCTCCCTCGTGCGTTCGTAGATCGACAGGCCCAGGGTGTTCACGATGCCGAACAATGCGATCACGATGGCCATCGCGAGCAACGCGGTGACAAGGCCCAGCAGCTGATCCACGAAGCCGGCTTGCTGCTCGCGGAACGCCGCCTGATCCTGCACCTGCACGTTGGGGAACTCCGACGCCGCAGCGCTGATGGACTCGCTCACCTCAGCGAGCGGTACACCTTCGGCGCCGGTCACGAGCACGAACGAATCCAGCTGCTCGGTGTAGTACTCGTCGTAGGCCCCCAGCGAGATCACGTAGTCCCCCACCAGGCGGTTCTCGTCGTAGATGCCGACGATCGTGAGCGGCCTGTCGCCGAGTGAAGCGAACTCTGCGGGCACCTCGTCGCCGAGCGTCCAGCCGTTGTCCGCGGCCACATCGCGGTGCACCAGCACGACATCAGCGCGTTCGTCCAAGGCCGCCACCGAGCCTTCGGAGACTTCCAGCGTGGCGACGTCCTCCACGGTGCCGGGGTCGACAGCCGTGAGGAACGACGTCGATCCGTCGACCCGGAATCCGTTCTGTCGGAACGCCGATGTCGTCTCGACCTCGGGCAGAGCGGCGACGCGTCTGCCGACTTCGGGACTGAACGACGTGAACGAACTCGTCGACAACGTGTAGTCGGCCTTGAGCGTTTCCGTGAGCGCGGCGTCGAACGAGGCCTTCAACGATGCGGCGAGGATGGCGACCATCGAGACCAGGCCCAGTCCGATCATCAGCGCCGCTGCGGTCGACGCCGTTCGCCTCGGGCTTCGCATCGCGTTCTCTCGCCCGAGGCGCGCTTGCACCGACAATCGTTTGAGGGGCGCCCCCAGCCCACCGGCGACCGGCCGAGCCGCCAGCGGCGACAACATCGCGACCCCGATGAACGTGACGGCGGCCCCCAACCCGACGATCGATGCGCCGTCGGACTCGGCTCCGAATAGCCCGTACAGAAGTGCCGCCGCCCCGAGAGCGGTCACGACCACCGCGATCACGAGCCGGCGCCCCGCGAGATCTCCGGCCACCGGCCCGTCCGACGCTTCCCGCAGCGCCTGGATGGGCGCAACCGAGCCGGCGCGACGAGCGGGAAGGATCGACGCGACGACCGTCACGACGACCCCCACGATCAACGCAACGATGATCGTTCGCGGCAGGAGCTGGATCGATGTGCTCGGCAGATCGATGTTGAACGCTCCCAACAGACCCTGCAGGCCGACCGCGATCCCGATGCCGGCCAGGATGCCGAGCAGGGAGGCGAGCAGCCCGACCACGAGCGCCTCCAGCACCACCGAGACGATGACCTGTCGTTTCGACGCGCCCAGTGCGCGCAGCAACGCGAGTTCTCGCGTGCGCTGCGCCACGATGATCGAGAACGTGTTGAAGATGATGAACGAGCCCACGAACAGAGCCACGAACGCGAACACGAGCAGCGCTGTCCGGAAGAACCCGAGCCCCTCCTGCAGCGCCTGCGATGCCTCGTCGGCGACCGACGTCGACGTCACGGCCTCGACGCCGTCGGGCAACGCCGCGTCGACCGAGGCTCGCAGCTCTGACGCCGGCACGCCTTCGTCGCCGACGACGCTGATGGCGTCGAAGACCCCCCGCTTCCCGAGCACCTCCTGGGCGGTGGCGGTATCGAAGACCGCGAGCGTGGCGCCGCCGAGGTTGTCGGCATCGCCGAACCCTGCGACGCCCACGATCGTGAACTCGCCCGGGGGACCCTGGAACAAGATGCGGATACGGTCACCCACTGCCAGGTTCGCGTTGCGCGCGGTTGCCGCATCGATAACGACCTCGTCCGCGGAGGCTGGAGGGACGCTGTCGCCACGGAGGGACAGGATGTCACCCGCGAGGTCCGTCCAGTTCGTGCCGATCGTGGGCGGACCTACCCCGCCGATCACCTCGTCGGTCGCGGGGTCCACCATCTGCGCATACCCCTGCACGTCGCCCACCGCGGTGGCCACACCCGGTACGGAGAGTACATCTGCGAGCACCTGCTCGGGCACGGGCGTTCGCTCATCGCCGCCGCCCCCGCCGCCGGGCCCCTCGACCTGAGCGTCGAATGCCGAGACCGAGCGAACGACGACATCCGAAGCTTCCGAGGTTTGGGCGAAGAGCTGCTCGAACGCGGCGTTCATGGTGTCCGTGAGCACGTACGTGCCCGCCACGAACCCGACGCCGAGGACGACCGAGATCGCAGTCAACACGAGGCGAAGCTTCTTCGCCACAAGACTCTTGAACGTCGCGCGCCACACGGCGGCTACGACTCCAGCGACTTGAGCCGATCGAGCACCAGGTCGGCGGTCGGATCACGCATCTCATCGACCACATGTCCGTCGGCCAGGAACACGACGCGATCGGCATAGCTCGCCGCTCCCGCATCGTGCGTCACGATGACGATCGTCTGCCCGTGTGTGGACACGGCCTCGCGCAGGAACCCGAGGAGCTCTGCGCCCGAGCGACTGTCGAGGTTGCCAGTCGGCTCGTCGGCGAAGACGATCTCGGGGCGGCTGACGAGCGCCCGAGCGCCGGCCACCCGCTGCTGCTGCCCGCCGGAGAGTTCGCTCGGCCGATGACGGAGCCGATCGCGGAGCCCGATCGTGTCGACCACCTGGTCGAACCACACGCGGTCGACCTCGGTCCCAGCGATATCGAGTGGAAGGGTGATGTTCTCGGCAGCAGTCAGGGTCGGCACGAGGTTGAAGGCCTGGAAGACGAATCCGACCTTGTCTCGGCGCAAAGCGGTGAGCTGCCGCTCCGACAGCGTCGTGAGATCGGTGTCACCGATCCACACGTTCCCCTCGGTCGGCGAATCCAAGCCCGCGAGGCAGTGGAGCAGTGTCGACTTACCCGAACCGGACGGCCCCATGATCGCGGTGAATCCCCCTCGGCCGAACTCGAGCGAGACGCCGCGCAGGGCCTCGACGGCCGCATCGCCTTCACCGTAGACCTTCTTGAGGTTTGCGGCGCGCGCGGCGGCCTCGGTCGGCGGAGCGGGCATCGTGGAGGCCATCGACATGCCTTCTTCTCGGGAGCGGACAGCGACACCCTATCGAAGAACCGCCAGATGGCCGTGCGCTCGGTGCTTCGGCGCTGGGAAGTCTGCCGATCCGGTGGGCGCGGCAGGTTTTGAACCTGCGACCTCTCGCGTGTGAGGCGAGCGCTCTCCCGCTGAGCTACGCGCCCGGAGCCCTCACCATAGCAAGTGGGGATCAGCGATCGCTGAACCGCAACCGGCTGGCGATGTAGTGACGGCGGCACGTGCCCGCGTCGTGCCGCCGTCGGCCCGGACCGGAGCCCGGACATCCCGTCGAAGCGTGGAGTGTTGCACGATGACACGACAACTGCAAGGGCCGATATCGGCGGCCGTGGCGGATCTATGGTGGTTCGTTCTCAGCGCGGCGCTGTTGCATCAAGGCCCGGAGCTCCTCGCCGAGTTCCGGCATCTCCGTGGTGATCTCCTGTAACGCGTCGACGTGCAGGCTGAGCGCCCTGACGGTGGTGCGCGCCACCACCGACGCCATCCGTCGATGTCGTGCCATCAGGGCCATCTCGCCCACGACGTCGCCTGAGCCCAGCGTGGCGAGCGGCTCGCCGTCGCGGACCACGTCAACGGTGCCATCCTCGATCACGAAGATCTCGTAGGGCATCGCCCCTTGTTCGATCAGCAGATCCCCGGGCTCGGCAGAGATCTCATCGACCCACCGGGCCACCTGCGCCAGGTCGTACGCATCGAGCTCTCCGAAAAGAGGCACCGACCGCAGACGCTCCTGCTCGATCATGGGTGCAGGTTCTCAGACGCTGCGGTCCGAGTCGAGCCGATCCTGGCCTGGGGGCTCGCTCTCGCCGTACAGGAGGCACGCGACATCGACACCGTCGCGCGATCCCAGCCTGGGTTCCACGGGGGGTCGGAACCTGACGCGGAGGCCGCCGGGCTCGACGGAAGTCGATTCGATGCCTGACCATGTGGGCTCGGCCGGATCGGCTTTCCGCATCTCATCGAGCAATGCCGACACTTCCGACCCGGAGTGGCCCTTGCCCGCCGGGATGATCGCCGCCTGGCTCGGCGACTCGAGCGCCTCGATGTCACCGATGACGGCGCGCTCCCGCTCGAATTGAGACTCCGGCATGCCGGCCCATCGCGCCTCGAGCCGGTCCTTCAGATCCCGGCTGTCCCAACCGCATCGCTCGAATGCCCGCGGACATCGTGGATGGAACGAGCACCCAAGCGGCGGCTCTGCGGCATCGGGCACTTCGCCACGAGGCGGATCGGTCGGCAGGCCTTCGCTGGAATCGGGATCGGGCACGGCCCCCAGGAGCGCCACGGTGTACGGGTGCTTCGGGTCCCGGAAGATCGTCTCCGTTGGGCCGTACTCGACGATCCGCCCGAGGTACATGATCGCGATGGTGTCGCAGAAGAACTTCGCCGTGGCGAGGTCGTGCGTGATGTACAGGTAGGTCAGTTCGAACTCCGACTTCAGCTCCAGCATCAGCTCGAGGATCTTCGCGCGCACGCTCATGTCGAGCATCGACACCGGCTCGTCGGCAACCAGCAGATCGGGGTTCATGATGATCGCTCGAGCCAGCATCGCCCGCTGCTTCTGTCCCCCCGACAGGTCGCCGGGGTACTTGGGCAGGAACTGTTCGACAGGCGAGAGCCCGACCGTCTCGAGAGCATTCGTCACCATCGGGACCGTGTCCCGCACTCGCTTCACCACCCCGTGCACGATGAGGGGATGTCCGACCGCCGTGAGCAGATCCATCGCAGGGTTCAACGACGCGTGGGGATCCTGGAAGACCATCTGCATACGTTTGCGAAGCGGCCGGAGCTCCCGCTCACGCCTGCCCACCAACTCCTGCCCCTCGAACCGGATACTGCCCGACGTGGGCTCCGCCAACCCGAGCACGGTACGACCGAGTGTGGTCTTGCCGCTGCCGGACTCCCCCACCAAGCCGAGGACTTCCCCTCGACGCAGCTCGAAAGAGACACCGTCGACCGCCTTGACCGAACCCGACTCGCGACCCACCAGTCGCTGACCGAAGCTTCCTCGTAGCGAGAAGTGCGTGCGCAGATCGCGGACCTCGAGCAGCGGCTCTGCGGCAGGAGGCTGGGTCACTATGGCTCAGGCCTCGTCGGCTTTCGCGAATTCGCGGGTGGCGAGCGGTTCGTCTTCCCCAGCGGGCACGAGGTTGTGCGGCCCGCTCAACCAGCAGCGCACGCGATGATCGATGGCCTTCGTCACCGCAACCGGGTCGTTCGAGGCGCAGACCCGCATGGCGTCCGGACAGCGTGGATGGAAATGACATCCGGCGGGAGGATCGATGAGGTCCGGAGGCGCCCCGGGTATGTACTGCAGACCCTCGGTGCCCAGCGAGATGATCGAGCGCAGGAGCTCCCGGGTGTAAGGGTGGGCCGGGGTGTCGAAGACCCGGCGCGCGGGGCCCTCCTCGACGATCTGTCCCGCGTACATCACCGCGACTCGATCGCATGCTTCGGCGACGATGCCGAGGTTGTGAGTGATCAGCAGTAACGCAGTGTCGAAGTTGCGTTTCAGGTCTTGGAGGATGCCCAGGATCTGCGCCTCCACGATCACGTCGAGGGCCGTCGTCGGTTCGTCGCACACCACGACCTTCGGTCGGAGCACGAGCGCCAGCGCGATCATGATCCGCTGCCGCATCCCTCCGGAGAACTCATGTGGATAGTGACGGAAGCGGGTGGGCGGGATGCCCATGCCGCCGAGCGTCTCCATCGAGCGGCGTTTCATCTCATCTCGCGAAAGGCCTGGCTCGTGCGTCTCCAGCATCTCGAGGAAGTGATCCTCGATCCGCATCAACGGATCGAGGCGAGTCATCGGCTCTTGGAAGATCATGCCGAGCTCGGGGCCACGGAGATCGCGAAGCTCTGCGGTTGGGAGTCCAACCAGATTCCGACCGTCGAACGAAACGGTGCCGTCCGCGGCCGCGCCCTCGGGGAGCAGCCCGACGATGCCGCGGCCCAACGTCGACTTCCCGCACCCAGATTCGCCCACGAGTCCGAGCGTCTCGCCCGCTGAGAGGTCAAACGAAACCTCGTCGACCGCGCGCACCGAGCCTCGGGCGGTCCCGTACCAGACCCGCAGATCCCGAACCGACAACACCGGCTCACTCATCGGCGTTCCCGTTCCGCCGCAACGGGGGGAAGCGCACGGGGATGATCCGTCGCCGCCGAAGGACCGGATTGATCACGTCGTTGAGACCCTCTCCCAACAGAGTGAGCCCGGTCACGAGCAACACGATGGCGCAGCCCGGGAACAGCCCCGTCCACCAGATCCCCGCCCCAGCGTCGCTGATCGCGCGCTGGATGTCGTAGCCCCACTCGGCCGCCTCCGTCGGCTGGATGCCGTAGCCGAGGAAACCGAGCGCCGCCAGCGTCAGGATCGCATCGGCGGCGTTCAGCGTGGCGATCACGGGCACGTTCTGGACCACGTTCTGGAACACGTAGCGCCGGATCACCGTGCGCGGCCGAGCTCCAATCGCCCTCGCGGCCTCCACGTACGCCTCCTCGCGGATGCTGATCACGTGGTTGCGCACGACGCGGAAGTACTGAGGGATATACACGACCGAGATCGCCAACGCCGCCGTGGTGACCCCTCGGCCGAACGTGTCAGAGAGCAGGAAGGCGATCACGATCGCGAACAGGAGCGAGGGGAACGCGATCAGGGCATCCATGAAAACGAGAAGGATGCGATCGAGCTTCCCTCCGAAGTAGCCGGACATCAGCCCCAGTGGGAGACCGATCGCCATCGAGACGAAGATCGACAGCACGACGACTTCGATCGCGGTCCGAGCGCCGAAGATCACGCGCGACAGCACGTCGGTCGACATCACGTTCGTGCCGAATGGGTGCGCCGACGAGGGAGCCTCCTGCTTCGCGAAGCGAACGCCATCGGCCGTCCGATATTGATCGAAGTCGTACGGCGCGATCGCGGGAGAGAACAGCGCCAGCACGATGAAGAAGGTCGTGATGGCCACTCCTGCCCAGACCACGAACCGAGGCATGCCTCGAGCCTCGGCGAACGGCGCGAACATGCGGTGCAAGGTGCGGAACCGGCGCGCCCGCACGGGCGCCGGACCCGCTGGACGGGTGTTCGCGGTCGGCTCCTCGACCGATGGCATCGCCATCAGTAGCGCACCCGCGGATCGACCCAGGCGTTCACGAAATCGATGAAGACGCTGACGAAGATCACAACGATGCCCGTGAACGTGATGATTCCCTGCACGGCGATGTAGTCGCGGTTGTCCAGGTAGCGCACGAGCTCCGAGCCGATCCCTGGCCAGTTGAAGGTTTGTTCGGTGAGCACGGCGCCGGACAGGAGCAGCGCGAACTGAAGTCCGATGACCGTGATGACCGGCACCAAGGCGTTCTTGAAGGCGTGGTGGTAGACGACCGAGCGTTCCTCGATGCCGCGCGCGCGCGCGGCCTCGATGTAGTCGCCCTTGAGCGTCTGGATCAGGTTGACGCGGACGAGTCGGATGAAGACCCCTCCGATGACGAGCCCGAGCACGGTGGCGGGAAGTACGAGATGGCGGAGCACATCGGCGAGCGCGCTCCAGTTGCCGGAGATGATCGAGTCCACGATGAACAGGTTTGTCTTCGTCTCGAGTTCGAACGTGACGATCGGACTCGCCCGCCCCGAGGTCGGGAACCAGCCGAGCCATTTGCCGAAGACGAGTTGAGCCAGGAACCCGAGGAAGAACACGGGAGCCGCATAGATCACGATGCCGAACATGCGCCCAGCGAAGTCCACCGACGTATCTCGATGCCGGCCCGCAACGAGGCCGATGGAGACGCCGACGCCGACGGCGATCAGCATCGCGGTCAGGGTCAGCTCCAGGGTGGCTGCGCCGTTCTGAACGATGACCTCGGTGACCGGCCGGTTGTCCACGATGGTCTCGCCGAAGTTCAGCGTGGCGACGTCCCCGAGGTAGTCCACGTATTGCACCGCGAGGGGACGGTCGTACCCCGCCTCCGCCCGACGCCGGTCGAGTTCCTCCTGGGTGAGCCGGCCACCCAGCGCAGCGCTGATGGGATCGCCGGGCGCCACCCGCATCAGGAAGAAGACGAGCGTGAGCAGGATCAGGAGCATCGGGATCGCGAGTGCGATCCTCGTCAGCAGGTAAGCGCGGAGCGAGGTCGACTGCTTCGCCATGGGGCCCTCAATCTACCCCGGACATCTCGTGAGGGCGCGGGGCCTCGCCCGCGCCCTCCGAGGTGCCGTGTGGGTTTCGACCCGGATCAGGACGCCTTCGTGATCCCCCAGTACCGGAAGATGTACGTGGGGTCGAGCGTCGCCTGGACCCCCTCGACCCCGTCGCGGACGATCGCGAGCTGCGTCCCCTGCCACACCGGGATGATCGGCACCTCCGCGGCACCTATCTCCTGGATGCGTTCGAAGGCTGCCTCTCGTTCCGCCTGATCTGTCGAGGCCCGTTCGGTGGCGATGAGGTCGTCGACCTCCTTGCTGTCGAAGTGGTCGTTCAGGAACGAGCTCGACGAGTAGAAGCTCGCCACATAGTTGTCGCCGTCGACATAGTCGGGGAACCAGCCGAGCTGGTACGAGGGGTACTGGTCGGTGAACGCGGCCTCGGTGTAGCGGTCCCACTCGGTCGATTTCAGCGTCACCGTGAACAAGCCGCTCTCCTCGAACGACCGCTGGATCTCGGCGTACTCGTCGGCCGACGCGTCGCCGTAGTGCGTCGGCGTCCACCAGATCTCGATGGGCACCGGGGTGCTCACTCCTGCATCCTTCAGCACTTGCTCCGCGCCCTGTACATCGGGGGTCTCCCCGTAGACGTCCTTGAAGACGTCGATGTGGCCGGCGAATCCGGCCGGCACCATCGACCAGAGCGGGTCGACGGTTCCCTCATAGACGTTGTCGACGATCGCCTGCCTGTCGAGGACCATGGCGGCGGCCTTGCGCACCGCGAGTTCGTTCCCGGGCTCAAGGCTCGTGTTGAAGACCAGGTAGCGGATCTCACCTCCAGGTCCCGTCAGCACGCTGAGCCCTTCCTGACCCTGGAGCGACGAAACGTCGGTCGGGGTCAGCGTTCGCCACGCGATGTCGACATCCCCCTGCTCGATCGCAAGCTTCAGCGCGGACGACTGATCGAAATACTGCACGATGACCCGGTCATTCAACGGCGGGTCTCCCCAGAAGCTCTCGTTGGCCTCGAGGACGACCTGCTCTCCCGCGCGATACTGCGCGAGCGTGTAGCGACCGGAACCGACGATCTCACCGTCGGCCTGGAGCTCGTCCGCCGGGAAGACGTCGGACGGCACGATGAACGCCGCGCTGGTGGTCAGGATGAACGGCCAGACGGCGTCGGGGGCCGACAGGTTGAAGACCACCGTTTGGGGATCGGGGGTCTCGATGACCCCGTCCTTCCACTTGCCGCAGGCTGCGAGCGAAGCTAACAGGCTGCACGCACCGGCCGGGTCGTCGATCTCGATGTTCCTCTGGAACGAGAACGCGACGTCCTCCGAGGTGAGCTCGGAACCGTCGGAGAACGTCAATCCGTCCTGCAGCGTGCACGTGTACACCATCGAGTCGTCGGTCACGCAATCCGCGAGGGCGGGCTGAGGCGTCGTCTCACCCTCCGGCACCTCGAGCAGCGTGTTGTACACCTGCTGACTGATCTGGTTCGAACCGAAGTCGTACTGCCCAGCGGGGTCGAGCGACACGATCGTATCGGTCGTGCCGTGGATGATCGTGCCGCCGGTGCTCGTGCCGGGCGACCCCTCATCGGTCGGCGTCTCGCCACCGCTGTCGCACGCGGCGGCAACGAGTGCCAATACAGCGACCAGCACGAGCATCCGTGAAGCGAACGGTCTTGTCGACACGAAATCCCTCCCCTTCGTTCCGGCACCGCCCCAGATCGGTGGGCCCCTCCGTATGCATCCCCTGCAAAAGGTGGTACGGAACTTCACCGCGGTCAAGTCGGGATTGGGTCGAGGCTCTTGGCCAGGCAACCTATGATGACCTGCGCCGCAGCGCACTCGGTGAATCTATCCACCTTCCCTCGTGGGCGCTAGAGGATTTGAACCTCTGACCTCTTCCGTGTCAAGGAAGCGCTCTCCCCCTGAGCTAAGCGCCCTGGATGGCCCCGCGATGCTACACGTGAACCCTCGAGGCGGGGACCGGAATCGAACCGGTGTACGAGGCTTTGCAGGCCTCTGCCTAACCACTCGGCCACCCCGCCGCGGCATCGCGATGCGCGACGGCAGTCTACGTGACGACACACGAACGGCCGCCCGGAGGCGGCCGTTCAACGGAGCGGACGACGGGATTCGAACCCGCGACCCCCACCTTGGCAAGGTGGTGCTCTACCAACTGAGCCACGTCCGCGCGCGCTGAGACCATGCTAACCCCGGCTCTAGGGACCTTCAACCGAACGCCGGGTGCCACCGAACCTCCCCAGCGAGGAGCCCAGCGGAGTCTTCGTCGAGCAGCGCGATCTGGAAGAAGCCCTCGTCGACGACGGGCCCGCCGTCATCTCGGCCGGCGAATGGATCGCGGAGCCCGAACCGTGATGCGGGAACGAATCCGAGACGACCGTAGTAGGCCGGTTCGCCCAACAAGATCACGGCAGGTTCGTCGCGCCGCTCCGCTTCGGCGAGCGCGGCTCGCACAAGCGCTGAGCCGATCCCCCGACGCTGATGACCCGGCATCACGCCGATCGGGCCCAGCGCCGACACGGCCGTCTCTTCGACCCACGCCCGACTCATCTGCACGTGACCGACGACCTCGCCGTCGATCACGGCCACGAACGCGAAGGACCCCTGCTCGTCGCGGACCGCTTCCACGATCTCGGCCTCGAGGGCTCCGTCGAACGCGGTTCGCTCGACGTCGAGCGCGGAGTCGCGGTCTCGAGGGGTCTCGAGACGGACGATCACGCGGACCCGGTCGACCCGAAGCCGCCCTCGCCTCGTCGGGAATCCGGAAGCTCGGCCGCCCACATCGGCTCGACGGCGGGCAGACCGACGATGACGAGTTGGGCGATCCGGTCACCGCGGGCGATGTCCACCGGATCAGAGCGGTCGAGATTCACGACGGCGACGATCACTTCCCCGCGATACCCCGCATCGATCAGCCCCGGCGAGTTCGCGAGCGTGAGTCCGCGCTTCGATGCCAACCCGGACCGCGGCAGCACGAGGCCAGCATGCCCTTCGGGGATCGCGACCGCGATGCCGGTCGGGATCATCGCCCGCTCGCCGGGCAACACTTCCACGTCGGCGTTCGCTCGGAGGTCGAGACCTGCATCGCCTGGATGGTGCGCCGTCGGCAGCCTCGCCTCGGCATCGAGGCGGCGGATCGGCAGCTCCATCACGCCTTCGGCTCCACCAACTCGATCCGATTTCCGAAGGGGTCACGCACGTGGCACCGGTGGTACCCCTCGAGCGGCACGTCGTCGGTCACGCGGTAGCCGGCGGCCTGGATGCGTTCGCGCAGCGTCTCCAGATCGTTGACGAGGAAGGCGGGATGCGCCTTCACGGCCGGCGTGAACGGTTCCTCGATGCCAAGATGCACCTCGAGATCGTCGTCACGGAACCACACGCCTCCACGCGGAGCCAGATCCGGCGGTTTCGGAACCTGCGTGAGGCCCAGGATCGCGGCGTAGAAGCGCACGGCCGCTTCTTCCTCTCCCGGCGGCATGGCGAGCTGAACGTGATGCAGGCCCCGCAGTCGCGCCCCGTGCTCGTCCATCGCCACAGGCTACCGGCGCCGCGGGAGCCCGGCACCGGCAGAAGCATCACAGGAGGGCCGGGGTCGGCGCACGGCCCCGGCCCGGGCCCGGGCCCGGGCCCGGCGTGACGGTCGCCTACGAGCAGCCGCTCGTCGAACCGCAGCTCGTGCAGACGTAACAGGAACCGGCCGGCTGCATCTTCGATCCGCACTGGTAGCACAGGGGGGCATCGAGCACCTTGGCGGTCGGCCTGTCGCCGATCTCGACCGACTGCGGCGGGTCGGCCGGTGCGGGCAACGTCGGTTGCTCCGTCGTCGCTCCCATCTCGGCCTGGGCCGTCTCGGTCCTCTCGGCGATCGACTTGATGCCCAGCCCTTCCCTGGTCTCCGGCGTCAGGTAGTCGAGGGCGAGACGCCGGAACACATAGTCGATCATCGACGACGCGAACCGGATGTCGGGGTCGTTGGTCATACCGCTGGGCTCGAACTTCGTATTGATGAACTTCGAGACGTAGGTCTCGAGCGGCACCCCGTATTGCAGCCCGATCGAGACCGCGATCGCGAAGGCGTCCATGACACCGGCGAGCGTCGACCCCTGCTTCGAGGTCTTCAGGAAGATCTCACCGAGGCCGTCGTCGGGATATGAGCCTGCGGTGATGTATCCCTCGGCATCGCCCAGCTGGAACGACGTCGTGGTCGAGGGTCTGGACATCGGAAGGCGTTTGCGCACGGGGTGCGCGAGCTCGGCCGGCTCCGGCGCGTGCGTGTCCTTCTTCTTGTCCGCCGACAGGGGCTGAGCGACCTTGCAGTTGTCGCGGTAGATCGCTACTGCCTTCAGTCCCAGCTTCCAACTCTCGACGAAGAGCTGCTCGACTTCTTCGACCGTCGCTTCTTCGGGCATGTTCACGGTCTTGGAGATCGCCCCTGAGATGAACGGCTGCGCCGCCGCCATCATGCGCACGTGGCCCATGTAGTGGATGGGCTGGGCGCCCATCGCGGTGTCGAAGACGGCGTGGTGCTCGGGCTTGAGGTGCGGAGCGTCGAGCACCGAGTTGTGCTCGGCGATGAAAGCAACGACATCGTCGATCTGCTCAGCGTCGTACCCGAGTCTGTCGAGCGCGCGCGGCACGGTCTGATTCACGAACTGCATCGTGCCGCCCCCGACCAGCTTCTTCGTCTTGACCAGCGCCAGCTCCGGCTCGATGCCGGTCGTGTCGCAATCCATCATCAAGCCGATCGTGCCGGTCGGGGCCAGGACCGACGCCTGCGCGTTGCGATAGCCGTGCAGCTCACCGAGCGAGATCGCCTCGTCCCACGACTGCTTCGCGGCCGACAACAACGCCTCGGGCACGAGCTCGCCGTCGATCTCGTCGGCAGCCGCGCGATGCTTGCGCATCACACGCAGCATCGCATCAGCGTTCGGCTCGTATCCCTCGAACGGACCCATCACCTCAGCGATGCGCGCACTCGTGCGGTAGGCGCGGCCGGTCATGATCGCGGTGATCGCACCTGCCCACGCCCGCCCCGAGTCGGAATCGTACGGAAGCCCTCGCGCCATCAACAGCGCACCCAGGTTGGCGTAGCCCAAGCCGATCTGACGGAAGGCTCGTGCGTTCTCGGCGATCTTCTCGGTCGGATAGTCGGACTCGCCGACCACGATCTCTTGCGCCGTAAACACGACCTCGACCGCGTGCTTGAAGCTCGCAACGTCGAACGAACCATCGTCGTTCAGGAACTTCATGAGGTTCAACGACGCGAGGTTGCACGCCGAGTTGTCGAGGTGCATGTACTCCGAGCACGGGTTCGAACCGTTGATGCGTCCCGTGGCCGGACAGGTGTGCCACTCGTTGATGGTGGTGTCGTACTGCATACCCGGGTCGGCACACTCCCAAGCCGCCTCGGAGATCTGCCGCATGAGTTCCCGGGCGCGGACCGTGTCGACCGTCTCGCCCGTGGTCACCGCCTTCAGCTTCCAATCCTGGTCGTGTTCGAATGCCCGCATGAACTCGTCGGTGACGCGCACGGAGTTGTTCGCGTTCTGGTACTGGATCGAGGCACTGTCCTTGCCGTCGAGATCCATGTCGAACCCGGCGTCGCGAAGCGCCCTCGCCTTGTGCTCCTCGTTGGCCTTGCACCAGACGAAGTCTTCGACGTCGGGGTGATCGACGTTCAGGATCACCATCTTGGCCGCTCGCCGCGTCTTGCCGCCGGACTTGATCGTGCCCGCGCTCGCGTCGGCACCTCGCATGAAGCTCACGGGACCGCTCGCGGTACCGCCGCCCGCCAGCGACTCCTTGGACGAGCGGATCCTCGACAGGTTGATGCCCGAGCCCGAACCCCCCTTGAAGATCGTGCCCTCCTCGACGTACCAGTTGAGGATCGAGCTCATGCGGTCGTCGACGGCCAGGATGAAGCACGCCGAGCACTGCTGGGGGGTGTCGGGCACTCCGACGTTGAACCACACGGGCGAGTTGAACGCGGCCTTCTGCGTGATGACCAGGTGGGTCAACTCCTCGGAGAAGACCTGAGCGTCGTGGTCACCAGCGAAGTAGCCGCTCTTCTGGCCCCAACGGGTGATCGTGTCGACGACTCGGCCGGCGAGCTGCTTGACGCTCGACTCACGCTGCGGCGTACCGAGGGTGCCGCGGAAATACTTCTGGGCCACGATGTTGGTGGCGTTCTGCGACCACGAGGAGGGGAACTCGACGTCGCGCTGCTCGAAGGCGTTACCACCCTCCTTGTAGTTCGGGATGACCGCGTCGCGGATCTCCCACTCGACGTCATCGAACGGGTGCTTCCCCTCGGACGTGAAGTACCTCGCGAAGGTCAGGCCCTCTCGGATGACCTCGACATCGCCCTCTTTCGTCGCCACAGACAGCCTCCCTCTCGAACGGCGGCCGAGGGCCGCCCTGTGGAACATGTGTGGAATGGCTGGGGAAAACCACACCCGTGTGATTACGACCCCGTGATTCTGAACCGCCTGCCGTCCCACGTCAACATGATGTGCCGAGAAATCTCTTCTCACACTATATCTGGTATGGCAGACCGCATCGAGCTGCCGAGCGCCCAGGTGGATCGGCACGCGATCATGTGCGGCGGCGCCGCTTCGCAGGCAGCTTCTTCTGGAGCGAGACCAGCTCGCGCTCGAAGTCGGCCACTCCTTCGAATTCCTTGTACACAGAAGCGAAGCGAAGGTAGGCGACCTCGTCGGTCCTGCGCAGCGCAGCGAGCACCTCTTGGCCCGCGAGGCTGGAAGGGATCTCGGGACCACGGCGCCGTAGCCGTCCTTGGATGCGGTCGACCATGATCTCGACCTCGGTCGACGTGACCGGTCTGTCCGTGAGCGCCTTTCGGATGCTGCCGGCGAGCTTCTCTCGGTCGAAGGGCTCCCTGGTGCCGTCGCGCTTCACGACGATCAGACCGACCTCGTCGATGCGCTCGAAGGTCGTGTAGCGCCGCGAGCACGCACGGCACTCTCGTCGCCGACGGATGGCCACGCCGCCCTCGGCGGGCCTGGAGTCGACGACACGATCGTCGTCCGCATCGCACCAGGGGCATCGCATCGTGATCATCGCCACAAGATGTAGTGGCGGCGCGAACCGTATCGGGGCCCAGGATCACCGTCAACGCCGACGGCCCGATTCCTCGCGGATCAGCCTGCTCCACGGGATCACCCGTACGACGGGACGGACAGCACCTGGCCCGGCACCAACGAATGCGACACCCCGTGGTTGAGAACATCGAGCTCGTGGACGATCTGCCGAGGGTCGCGCCCGGGATCGAGCGACGAAGCGATGGACCACATGGTGTCGCCGTCTCGCACGACGTAGGAGCTCGACGACACCGGGACGATCTGAGGGTCGGCGTCGATCGCTCCGGCCACGTGGTGGCTCATGCCGAAGATCGCGATGAGCGCGGCGACCAGCAGGGTCAGACGACGTCGAACATATGTTCGATGCATGGGACGATGGTGCGCGAACTCATGTTCGAAGTCAAGGCTCGTTCCGAACATATGTTTGCACCGTCCCTCGCCGACTGTTAGCGTCGCTGCCATCGAGAGGGAGGCTAGCGACGATGTCTGACACGACCGCGATCACCCAACGCCAGCAACGGATCCTGGACTTCATCGCCGAGACGGTCCGCGAACGCGGGTACCCGCCAACGGTCCGCGAGATCGGCGATTCGGTCGGGCTCACATCGTCATCGAGCGTGCACGCACAACTCGCGAACCTCGAGCGTAAGGGCCTGCTCCACAAGGACCCGACGAAGCCGCGGGCGATGACCCTCTCGGAGCCGCGCGCCGGCGCCGTGACGGTTCCGCTCGTGGGCCGGATCGCCGCCGGCGCCCCGATCCTCGCGGAGGAGAACGTCGAGGATCATCTCGCTGTGCCTGAGGGCTTCGCCGATGATCGCGACCACTTCGCCCTCACCGTGGTCGGAGACTCGATGCTCGGTGCCGGCATCTTCGCGGGAGACGTCGTGGTCGTACGGTCGCAGGATCACGCTCGTGACGGCGACATCGTCGCGGCCCTGCTCCCGGGTCCGGCCGAAGACGAGGCCACGGTCAAGCGTCTCGGACACGACGGCGATCGAGTGATGCTGATCCCCGAGAACCCCGCGCTCGAACCGTTCGAGATGCCCGACGGCCGCATCCTCGGCAAGGTCGTGGCCGTGCTCAGGAAGCTCTAGTTCACCCCCGCTGCCTCAGGCCTCACACGACTGGATGGTGTCGCCCGGGTCGGCGGTGCATGTGTCGATGTCGGTGGACGAACCCTGGCCGCGCAGCAGATCGTTGCCGTCGACGCCGTCGACTCCGTTGAGCGTGTCGCTCCCGAGCCGACCGAGCAGCCTGTCCGCGCCCTTGCCTCCGACGATGAAGTCGTCCCTCATGCCTCCAGAAACCACGTCGTTCCCGCCACGGCCGAACAGCTGATCGCTCCCCTGTGCACCGCGCATCGTGTCCGCGACCGGTCCGCCGCGAACGATGTCGTCGCCGAGGCCACCTGCGAGCACATTCCTGCCGCGCCCTCCGCGGATGATGTCGCTGCCGGCGTTGCCCTGGATGCGGTCCTTCTTGGCGCCGCCCTTCATGCGGTCATCGCCTTTGCCTCCGAACATGCGGTCAGGCCCACCCCCGCCCTTCACGGTGTCGTTCCCGTCATCGCCGTAGAGGCGATCCTTGCCGGCGCCTCCTCTGATGATGTCGTTGCCGAGACCGCCGGAGATCCTGTCGTTGCCTCCGAAGCCGCAGATCACGTCATTGCCGGCCGTGCCGACCAACACATCGGCCCGAGCCGTGCCCCTGATCGTGCACTTCGCCGCCGCGCCTGCTGTCGCACCCTGTGCGACGGCAGGCCCCACGACCGTTGCGACTCCCAGCAACGACGCGATGCTGATACTCAATGCGCGCTTCATCGACGCCTCCTCCGCTCGGCCTAGCTCAGAAAGCATATGCGCTCGCGCGCGAACCCGCACCTCGGCGACAAGCGCAGCCAAGGCCGGCAATACCCAAGTGAGTGATTCCGAAACCCGGCGCGTGCGACTACCCTGGGCGGGTCCTGGCCGAGGGAGATGTCGATGTCGCACGAAGGAACGACCGCGCTGGATCGGCAGATCCGATCGCAACCAGCTGCGCTCGAGCACATGCTGTCGTCGCCGGCGGTACGCGAACAGGTGCACCTGGCAACCGAAGGCCTCCACCGAGCCCGTCGCCTCTGGGTGGTGGGCACGGGAACAAGTCTGCACGCCGCCGAGCTCGGCGCCGCGATGCTCGTCGAAGCCGGTCGAACGGCCACGGTCGTGCCGGCGATGCAGTTCGTCACCCAGGCGCCCGTGATCGGTCCGAAGGACGGCGTGATCGTGATCACGCACACCGGCGAGACATCGTATGCCCTCGCCGTTCGGGCATTGGCGGTCATGGCCGGGCTCGACACGGTCACCATCACCAAGCGCGGCAGCGACTTCCCGAGAGCCATCGAAACGGTGGAGGCCGAGTCGAGCGAGACCTACACCGCGAGCTACACGACCGCGCTCGTCGCGCTGGCATTGATCGCCCGGGAGCTCGGTGCCGATTCCATGACCGACGACGTGCTCGCATCGATCCCCGAGGCCGTGCAGGGCGCCATCGACGACCCGGGTGTCGGGTCGATCCCGCGTCCCGACAGAGCCCTGGTCATCACCGGAGGAGGTCCCGCCTCGGTCACCGCGCGAGAGGGCGCTCTCAAGATCCGAGAGGCGGCTCGCGTGTTGGCCGAGGGCTACGACGTGGAGTACCTGCTGCACGGATCGGCGGTGCCCCTCGATCACCGCGATCACCTCGTGACGCTCACCCCACCCGACGAGCCGTTGGTGGCCGGCGTGGGTACCGCCGCCCAGGCCGAGGGCCTCGGCCATACGTCGGTCAATGAGCCGTCGTCGCTGCCACCGCTGCTCGCCCAGATCCCGCTTACCGTTCGCCTCCAGTTGCTTGCGCTTCGCATGGCCCAGGAAGGCGGTCACGACCCCGACCGCGTCATCGTCGGTGCCTGGGCCGACGAGGCCCTATGGCGCACGGGTGCGCCCGAGGAGTGATTCCTCGCCGGTCAGGTCGTCCGGCGTTCCTGTGTCACGAACTCTCGCACCGCGGCGAGTTCCCTGAATCCCACGCGGGCGTGCACCGCCGTTCCCGACTCATCGTGATCGGTCGAGAGCACCTCTCCTTCGCGATACAGAAGCGCGATTGCGTCCTCCCGTCCCCACGGCACGAGCAAGTGCACCTCGACCGGCGGATGGGGCAGAGTCTCCTCGAGCGTCTCGAGCAATCCCTGAACGCCCTCACCGGACAGCGCGGAGACCGGGACCGACCCCGGATACCGTCTCGCGATACGCACGCGCTCAGAGCCGCTCAGCCGATCGACCTTGTTGAGCACGAGGACCTCGGGGATCGACCCCGCCCCGATCTCGTCGAGCACGCGACGCACGGCGAGCACCTGATCGGTGAGATCATGCGAGGCTGCGTCCGCGACATGGACCACCAGTTCGGCGAGGGTGACCTCCTCGAGGGTCGACCGGAAGGCTTCCACGAGGTCGTGGGGAAGCTTGCTCACGAAGCCCACGGTGTCGCTGATCGTGCAGCGGCGCCCGCCGGGAAGCTTGAGTCGTCGGACCGTCGGATCGAGCGTCGCGAACAGCTGGTCGGCGACGATCACATCGGCGCCGGTCAGTCGGTTCATCAGGGTGGACTTGCCTGAGTTCGTGTACCCGGCGATCGCGGCCTGGGGGATGCCGCTCCCCTGACGGCGCGATCGCTTGGTCTCACGGGTTCGAGCCAGCGTCTTGAGCTCGCGGCGGAGCTTCGAGATGCGCCTGCCGATGTGCTGCCGGTCGACCTCCATCTTCGTCTCGCCGCCGCCGAACCGGGTGCCCACGCCGCCTCCCGCACGGCTCATCGCCTCGCCCCACCCGCGGAGCCGCGGCAGCAGGTAGTTCAGTTGCGCCAGCTCGACCTGGGCCTTCCCTTCCCGGCTGCGGGCGTGGAGCGCGAAGATGTCGAGGATCAACGCGGTGCGATCGATCACCTTCACGCCGAGTCGCTCCTCGAGTGATCTGAGCTGTCCAGGTGTGAGCTCTTGGTCGAGGATCACGGAATCGGCCCCGCTCCCGTGCACGTGCGCGTGTAGCTCTTCGAGCTTCCCTCTCCCGATGTAGGTGGTGGGATCCGGCTCGCTGCGACTCTGCACGAGGCGGGCGACCGTGTCGGCGCCTGCGGAATCGGCGAGCGCCTCGAGCTCATCGAGGTCGTCTTCGACGATCCCTGGGCCCACGCCGACCAGGACCGCCTTCTCACGGACCGCGGGACGCCACGTGGCGGACAACGGCGACTCGAGCACCTGGCGCTCGACCGGACGGACGGCTCGGCCTTTCGAACCCGAGGATGCCCTCATCGGCCGCCTGTCAGCCCATCGACGAACCGAAGTCGCGAAGCATCTCGTTCAGTCGCACCTTGTCGTCGGTCGAGGCCGTGCGACGGCCGATGATCAATCCGCACGGAAGGCCGAAGTGCCCAGCCGGGAACTCACGAGCTCGGTTCCCCGGAATCACGACCGCTCCTGCCGGCACCGATCCCCTGTGCTCGACAGGTTCGGCCCCGGTCACGTCGATCACCGGCGTGTTCGCGGTGAGGACGACTCCCGCGCCGAGCACCGCGTTGGCCCCGACGCGAACCCCTTCAACCACGATGCAGCGCGACCCCACGAACGCGCCGTCCTCGATCACCACGGGTGCGGCCTGGAGCGGTTCGAGAACCCCCCCGATGCCTACCCCCCCTGCCAGGTGGACGCCAGCGCCGATCTGCGCACACGACCCCACCGTGGCCCAGGTGTCGACCATCGTGTTCGGACCGACCCACGCTCCGATGTTGATGTAGCTGGGCATCAGCACAACCCCGGGCGACAGGTAGGCGCCGTACCGAGCGGTCGCCGGCGGGACAACTCGCACTCCGAGCTCGTCGTAGCCGTGTTTCAGAGGCAACTTGTCGTTGTACTCGAACGGTCCCGTCTCGGTCACCTCGAGGTCACGGACCCTGAAGTAGAGCAAGACCGCCTGCTTCGCCCAACGGTTCAGGCGCCATGCTTCGCCGTCGGGCTCGGCCACACGGATCTCGCCCTTGTCGAGCAGCTCGATCGTCTCGAGCACGGCCTCCACGTCGATCGAGGTTGCAGGGTCGGCCTTCGCCTCGTTCCAGCTCGACTCGATGCGCGCCGCCAATCCAGCGTGGTCACTCACGAGCGCACCTCTGCGAGCGCCGAGTCGAGCCGCTCGATCGCGAGCTCGCATTCCCTCAAGGTCGGCACCATCGCCATACGAACGTACCCCTCCCCATGCGGTCCGAAGAACGTGCCCGGCGCGACGAGCACACCGGTGCGTTCCAACAGCTCGAGCGCCCATGACAACGAATCTCCGCCCCCGGGCACCGCGATCCACAGGTAGAACGTGGCGCTTCCGCCCGCGAGGCGGATGCCGCGGCGTTCGAAGAGATCGACGAACCGCTCCCGCTTCTCGGCGTAGCGCGCCCGGTTGTCCTCGACGTGCGTTTCGTCGTTCCACGCCGCGATCGACGCCCGTTGCACGAACTCTTGGGGGGTAACCCCGGCGCTGGGCCGCAGCGCCTTGAGCGCGGCGATCATCGAGGGGTCGCCGGCGGCGAATCCGCTGCGATATCCGGTCATCGACGAACGCTTGCTGAGCGTGTTGACCGCGAGCACGTTCGTGAGATCGCCGACCTGCAGCGCCGACGACGGTGGGGCACCCTCGAACCACAGTTCGCTGTAGGCCTCGTCGGACGCCAGGAGCACGTCGTGGCGTCGGCATCGCTCCGCGGCGTGGCGCAGGAAGTCCAGAGGCGCGACCGCCCCTGTCGGATTGTTCGGGTAGTTGACCCACAGGATCGAGGCGCGGTCCCATGTCGCGTCGTCCACCTGGTCGAGTGAGGGCAGGAAGCCCTTTCCTTCCAGCAGCGGCAGGCGGCGCACCTCACCTCCGGCATATCGCGCGCCTCGTTCGGGGATCGTGTACCCGGGTGTCGTCACGAGCACGAGATCCTTGCCGGATGCCGGATCGAGCGTCGCTTGCGCCAAGGAGAAGACGATCTCCTTGCTGCCGAGCAGGGGCAGGACGTGAAGATCCGGGTCGAGATCGACGCCGAACCGGCGACCGATCCAGCTGGACACGGCACCACGCAGCTCCGGCAGTCCCGCCGCGCGTGGATACGAGGAGATAGGCTCGATCGCCTCGCGGAGGGCGTCACGGATGAGCGGCGCCGTGACCTCCCGCGGGTCACCGACGCCGAAGTCGATCACCTCGCGGCCGGCCGCGACCGCGGCGGCTCTCCGTCGGTCGAGCTCTTCGAACGGGTACTGCTCGACCTGCCGGATGCCCGGAGATAGATGCGTCATGTGGTCGACGACCTCTTTCGCTCTGCCCGGCGGTCGGCCGACCCGAGTCCGAGGAACGCCCGCAGGATCTCATGGCAGCGCACCAGCGATGAGATCTCGATGCACTCGTCGTCCCGGTGGGCGTACTGCGGATCGCCCGGGCCGAAGTTGACGGCGTCGACGCCCACCAACGCGAACTCGGCAACCGGCGTCCACGCCTGCTTCGCCCCGAGCCGCAGGTCGCCTGCTTCCCGCAGGCGCGTCACGAGCGGGTTCTTCACGCTCACCGGCCCCGGGGGAGCATTCCCGTCGATGCGAACCTCGACCGCCGAGATCGAGAGCAACTCTCGCAGCCGGGCCTCCGCTTCGTCGGGCGTGTGTCCGGGCGCGTACCGGTAGTTGACTCGAGCCTCGACACGGCCGGGAACGACGTTGGCGGCCGTGCCTCCCTCGATCGTGGTGACGTTCATCACTTCGCTGTACGTGAGGCCGTCGATCGTCACATCCCGTGGGGGAAGGTCTGCGATCGAGGTGAGCGCCGCGATGGCACGGTGGATCGCGTTGTCGCCGAGCCATGGGCGGGCGCTATGGGCGGCGCGGCCGGTGACGATGACGGTCGCGTTCAGGTTGCCGAGGCATCCGACCTCGATTGCGTTGTCGGTGGGTTCCATCACGATCGCGAGATCGGGCGTGGAAGCGACGGGGCATCGATCGAACAGCGGGAGCAGAGAGCTCTGGGTGAACGGCAGCTCCTCCCGCCCGAAGAAGAGGAGCCCGACGTCGAAGGGTCCGGGGTCGGCGTGCAACTCGATCGCGATCTCCTGCATCACGGCAAGCGCCCCCTTCATGTCGGAGGCTCCCCGTCCGCGCACCGAGGTGCCCGCGATGGTACCCGGCACGTTGCCCGCGACCGGCACGGTATCGACGTGGCCCGCCAGCACGACGAACGGCGCGCCGGTCCGCCTGGCGATGGGAGCCACGAACAGCACGCCGTCGGTCGCATCGAGCACCTCGAAGCTCGCGGGCACGGACGCTGCGATCGACGCGAGCACGGCTGCTTCGTCACCGCTGACCGAGGGCACGTCGATGAGCGAGAGCGTGCGGCCGGCGAGACGACCGCCCACTTCCGAGATCGCTCCTCCGTCGACGGCGCTCATGGGGCGGGCAGTTCCTCGAGGTCGACCGAGCCTTCGAACACGCGCAGCGCGTCGCCGGTGAGCACGACCTCGCCGTCGTCACGACGTTCCACCTCCACGTCGCCCCCCGGGAACCTGACGATGGTCTTCGCGGGGACGAGGCCGGCCTCGTTCGCGGCGACCGCGGCTGCACAGGCACCACTTCCACAGGCGCGCGTCTCCCCGCTGCCTCGCTCCCAGACCCGAGCGTGCACCACGTCGTCGTGCACGTATACGAACTCGACGTTGGTGTGCTCGGGGAAGAGCTCATGGCGTTCGAGCGCCGGGCCGACGTGGCTCACGTGCACCGTCGCCGGGTCTCCGTCGACGAAGACGACCAGGTGGGGATTGCCCATCGAGACGGCCGAGGTCGTGAGGGTGAGACCACCACCGATCTCGAACGGCTGACCGAGGAACGTCTCCCAAGCGGGCCCGTGCATCGGGATCGCGGCGCGGGTGAAGTTCGGTGTTCCCATCGATACAGACACGCGAGTGACGCGTCCATCGACCTCGGGGTGCAAGGTCAGGCGTTTCACGCCGGCGCGCGTGAGCACACCGAGCGACGTGGCATCGACGACTCCCTGATCGTGGAGCAGCACACCCACGCAACGGATGCCGTTTCCGCACATCTCGGCCTCGGATCCGTCCGCGTTGGCGTAGTCCATGAAGAACGAGGCTCCTTCATCGTCGGTGCGCACGACGCGGATGACTCCGTCAGCTCCGACCCCCGTGCGCCGGTCACACACCGCCGCCACGTCATCGGAAGACAGCGGCCCTCGATCATCGTTGAGGTCGAGCACCATGACGAAATCGTTGCCCGTGCCTTGGTACTTCGCGAACTCGAGTGGCCGGCTCATGGATCGCGGAGATACGAGTCGACGGCGTCGGTGATCTCGCTCGCTCCTCCCTCGCCGGCGTCGAACCAGCGCACGCGGGGGTCACGACGGAACCATGCCATCTGTCGTCGGGCCAGGCCTTTCGTACGCCGCACCGTCTGCTCCCGCGCCTCCTCGAGGCTGAGCCTACCGTCGAGGTGCCGGGCGAGCTCGGAGTATCCGATGGCCTGTGTCGAGGTCAGCCAGCGGCCGAAGCCGCGCTCCACCAGCCCCCGCACCTCCTCGAGCCAGCCGGCGGCGAACATCGCGGAGACGCGGTGCGAGATGCGGGCAGCGAGCACCTCGGATGCGACCCGGATGCCCGCCATCCGCGTTCGGGCGGGGTCGTAGCGTTCCCAGCCCTCGGCGAACTCACTGAATCGCCTTCCCGTGATCGCCGGGACCTCGAGCGCTCGCACGATGCGCCGAACGTTGTCCGGCTCGATCTTGGCCGCGGCGACAGCATCGAGGGCCTCGAGCCGTCGGTACAACGCCCCTGCCCCCGCGACCCGAGCCTCAGCCTCGAGTTCTCCCCGCACGAGCGGGTCTTCCCCCGGGAACTCCAGTCCGTCGACCACGGCGCGAACGTAAAGACCGGACCCGCCGACCAACAAGGGAACGGAGTGCCTGCCTCGAACATCCTCGATCGCTTCCATGGCCATCGCCTGGAATCGTGCCACCGTGAACCGTTCGCTGGGTTCGATCAGATCGAGTAAGTGGTGGGGCACCGAAGCGCGCTGGGCTCGCGTCGGCTTCGCCGTGCCGATGTCCATACCGCGATACACGACCATCGAGTCCGCGTAGCAGACCTCGCCCCCCAACGATCGAGCGAGCACGATGGCCGCCTCGGTTTTCCCGCAGGCCGTCGGGCCAACCAGCGCTTTCAGGGGCGGTGAACCCACGATCGACCGGCGAGTCAACGGGCAGGGGAGGCAGGCTCGCGCACGAGCTCGCCGGTCAGATGGTGGGCTGCCGACGCGACTACCCTGACGTCGACGAACGAGCCGGGCTCCAGCGCATCGGCAAGATGCACGATGCGGTTGGTCCGCGTGCGTGACTGTGTGGATCGCCCCTTCCGGTCGCCGCCTTCCACGAGGACCTCCACGGTCTGTCCCACCAGCGCGCCCGCCCGCTCACTCGAGATGCGCTCCTGCAACTCGACCAGTCGATCGAAGCGCTCCTGCACGACTTCCTTCGGGACCTGCTCGTCGAACGCCGCGGCCTTGGTGCCTGGCCTGGGCGAGTACTGGAACATGTAGGCGCTGTCGAACCGCGCGGCCTCCACGACCTCGAGGGTGTTCGCGAAGTCCGCCTCGGTCTCGCCCGGGAACCCGACGATGACATCGGTCGAGACTCCGATGCCGGGGATGGCGTCGCGGATGCGATCGAGCCACTCGAGGTAGCGCTCGCGACGGTAGGAGCGCTGCATGCGTCTGAGCACGTCGTCAGAACCCGACTGCAGCGGGAAGTGCATGTGCTCGCACACGGTCGGCGTGTCGGCCATAGCGTCGATCACGTCGGGGGTGAAATCGCGGGGATGCGGACTGGTGAACCTGACCCTGCGGAGGCCCTCGACTGCCCCGACCTGACGCAGCAGTTGGGCGAACAAGGGCCGGCGGGCGGAGCCGGGGACGGTGACGTCTCGACCGTAGGTGTTCACGTTCTGCCCCAACAGCGTGACCTCGACCACGCCTCCCGCCACGAGACCCTGCACTTCGACGAGGATGTCGCCGATCGATCGGGAACGCTGCGGACCCCGCACCAACGGCACGATGCAGAAGCTGCACGCGTTGTCGCATCCCGGCGCGATCGAGACCCACGCCCGGAACGCATCGAGGCGAACCGCCGGCAGAGCGCTCGGGAACGTCTCGGTGTATTCACGCACGTCCATCTGGGCGCCCTCGGTCTCTGACCGCTCCAACAGGTCCAACAGGTGCGGCAGCGCATGGGTGCCGACGACGACGTCGACCCACGGCGCGCGACGCTGGATCTCGCCCCGGTCTTTTTGAGCGAGACACCCCGCGACGACGATCCTCAGCCCCGGGTTCGCGGCTTTGACCGGTTTCAGGTGCCCGAGGTTTCCGTAGAGCTTGTTGTCCGCGTTCTCCCTGATCGCACAGGTGTTCAGTACCACGACGCCGGCCTCGGACACGTCGTCGGTGGGCTTCAGGCCATCGGCCTGCAGCACTCCCGCGATGCGCTCGGAGTCGTGCTCATTCATCTGGCACCCGAAGGTGCGGATCAGGAACGTGCGCTCCACTCCGACAGGCTACCCGAGCGGCATCGGTTTACTTCGCGAACTCGATCGCGCGGGTCTCCCGAACGACCGTGATGCGGATCTGGCCCGGGTACTGGAGTTCCTCTTCGACCTGTTTCGCGATGTCACGCGCGATGACCTGCGCCTGGAGATCGTCGATGTCCTCTGGTTCCACCATCACGCGGACCTCTCGTCCCGCCTGCATCGCGAAGGTCTTCACGACGCCTTCGTGGGCGGAACAGATCTCCTCGAGACGCTCCAGCCGCTTCACGTAGGTCTCCAATGATTCGCGCCGCGCTCCCGGACGGCCGCCGCTGATGCCATCGGCGATCTGCGCGAGCACGGCATCGATCGTGTGCTGCTCCACCTCGCCGTGATGCGATTCGATGCAGTGCACGACTTCGAGCGATTCGCCCATCCGCCGAGCGATCTCGGCACCGATGATCGCGTGCGAGCCCTCGACCTCGTGCGTCACGGCCTTGCCCACGTCGTGCAGGAAGGCTCCACGCTTCACGATCGTCGGATCGAGCCCGATCTCGGCCGCCAGGCTGCTCGCGATATGGGCCGACTCCACGAGATGACGCAGCACGTTCTGGCCGTACGACGTGCGGTACTGAAGACGTCCCAGCAACTTAACCATCTCCGGGTGGATGTCGGTGATGCCGACTTCCGCCACGGCGTCCTCGCCGGCGCGACGCACGTGTTCCTCGAGTTCCCGCAGCGAACGTTCGTGGATCTCCTCGATGCGCGCAGGATGGATACGTCCGTCTTCCACCAACTTGCCGAGCGTCATGCGTGCTGCCTCACGGCGCACCGGATCGAAGCACGAGAGCACGACCGCTTCGGGTGTGTCGTCGATGATCAGGTTCACCCCGGTGACAGATTCGAACGCTCGGATGTTGCGGCCCTCGCGCCCGATGATGCGCCCTTTCATGTCCTCGCTCGGGAGCGCGAACACGCTCACGGTCGACTCGGCGGTCTGCTCCGACGCCACTCGCTGGATCGCGATCGTGACGAGCTTGCGGGCGCGCTCCTCACCCTCTTCGCGGGCTCGCTGCTCGATCTCCCGTACCTGGCTCATGGCAGCGCGCTTCGCCTCGTCGACGATCTGAGCCATGAGCTGCTCACGGGCCTCGCTGGAGGTCAGGCCGGCGATCCTCTCGAGTTGCGCTCGGTGCAGCTCGGTGGCCTTCTCGAGCTGGGACCGCACGTACGTGAGTTTCTCGTCTCGCTCGTCGAGCTCGGACTCCTTCGCGTCGACCCGAGCAGTTCTCGTCTTCAGTTCGGCTTCCGCGCCGGCCATGCGGCGCTCTTGCCGAGCGACCTCGTCGCGCCGTCCTCGCAGGTCCTCATCAGCATCGCGGCGGATCGTAGCGATCTCGTCCTTCGCCTCGGCGAGTAGCTGCTTCGATGACGCATCGGCCTCGCGCTCGGCGTCGAGTAGGAGCTTCTGCGCCCGGGTCTCGATGCTGTGCGCGTTGCTCGCCGCGATCGACTTCCGATACAGGAAGCCGGCGGTGAAGCCCAGCAGCAGTCCGCCGATCGCGGCTAGTACAGGGACCATGGCTCTCTCCTCCACAAACCTCGTCAGACGACGTTTGCGAGAAGGACCCTCCGGTCCGCGTTCGTTCAGGTGCTGTGCGCGAGCATGCGGCCGTTCAACACTCGCCGGCGCGTTCTCGTCCGGCTGCTCTCGTCGATCGATGCATCGGGGTTGGGGTCGGGGTCAAGACTCGCTCACAGACAGGATCTCGTTGAACGTGGTTTCGGAAGTGTTCCTCTCGTCCTCCCGATGCTACGGCGGCGGCGCCGACGAGACAAGGTCCCATCGGCCTAGTCCGCGTCGTCCACCTCGAGCGCCGTGCGAGCCGCCGATCGCGCGACGTCGGGTGCATAGCCGCGACGGATCAACAGCGACGTGAGCCGTCCGAAGGCCTTGACGGGCTCCACCCCGGCGAGTCGACGCACCCGTGAGCGCGCAAGCTCGATCGCCCGTTCGTGCTCGTCCTCGGGCGCCAGCGCAGCCACCTCGTTCGCCAGGTCTGCGGAGATGCCTTTGGCGAGCAATGCGCTCTCCACGGCCCGACGGCCCGCACGTCGGGTGCCGAAGTGGTGGTCGGCCATCTGACGAGCGAAGGCTCGATCGTCGATCAACCCGACGCGCTCGAGCCGCTCGAGCACGTCGGCCACCTCACCGGCCTCGAACCCCGCTGCACGCAGCCGCCGCTCGAGCTCGCGGCGAGCACGAGGGCGTACCGCGAGCAGACCCAGGGCTCGTTCGTGGCAGTTCTTGGGGTTCCGCGGCGTCGTGGCCGAGCCTCTCGACCGAGACGGGGTCGCTGAGGGTCCCGTCACTGGCGACTATCCATCGGGGGAGCTCGTCTTTGCCTTGGCCTTGACCTTCTCCGCGCCTGCAGCGGCCGGCTCGTCGTCGAGCACGACGTCGGGCACGATCTCGATGGGCGTTTCGTCGCCGTCTTCGCCGAAGGACGTGAGCCCGACCGCGTCCCGGATCTTCCGCTCGATCTCGTCGCGCATCTCGATGTGCTCCGCCAGGAAGGCCCGCGCGTTCTCGCGACCTTGCCCGAGCTGCTCACCCTCGTAGGTGAACCAGGCACCCGACTTCTTGATGAGCTCGAGATCGACGCCCACGTCGATGAGGGAGCCCTCCTTCGAGATGCCCTTGCCGTACATGATGTCGAACTCGCACTGACGGAAAGGAGGAGCCACCTTGTTCTTGACGACCTTGACGCGAGTGCGAGATCCGACGACCTCGGTACCGTCCTTGAGGTTCTCGATCTTGCGGATATCGAGCCGGACCGACGAGTAGAACTTGAGCGCCCGACCGCCCGGCGTGGTCTCGGGCGACCCGAACATCACACCGATCTTCTCGCGGAGCTGGTTGATGAAGATCGCCGTGGTATCGAACCTCGAGAGGGTACCCGAGAGCTTCCGCATCGCCTGGCTCATGAGCCGAGCTTGCAGCCCCACGTGGGTGTCTCCCATCTCGCCTTCGATCTCGGCGCGAGGGACCAGCGCCGCCACCGAGTCGATCACCACGAGGTCGAGCGCGGCCGAGCGCACCAGCATGTCGGCGATCTCGAGCGCCTGTTCGCCGGAGTCGGGCTGAGAGACGAGCAGCTCGTCGATGTTCACACCGAGCTCGCGAGCGTAGGTGGGGTCGAGTGCATGCTCGGCGTCGATGAACGCCGCGATGCCGCCATTGGCCTGCGCCTCCGCGATCATGTGCAGGCAGACCGTCGTCTTGCCCGAACCTTCGGGGCCGAAGACCTCCATGATGCGCCCTCGCGGAACCCCACCGACGCCGAGCGCAAGATCGAGCGCGAGCGACCCCGTCGGGATCACCGAGAGGCCGGCCCCGGCCGGATGCTCGCCGAGCCTCATGACGGCGCCTTTACCGAACTGCTTCTCGATCTGCTGGAGCGTGACGTCGAGCATCTTGTCGCGGTCCACCGTGTCCTCCTTCTGACTCGCATCTCGGCCCCTCGGCCCACCGGCGAGGAGGTGGCGAGCGAGCGCGTCCCCGTCTGGAAGGCGCACGCTATCGAGCGGGTCTGACATAAGTTACACCTCTGTGATCTCCTAGATGCCGGTCCGGACGATACCCGAACAGGTGTTCGGATACAACCACCCCGTAGAGACCTCTTTTCAGTTCGTGCCCGTCAACGCGAAGGTCCGGATCGGCTCATAGATGGGAGCGGGGCGCCGCAGGCGGCTTCGCATCAGCACGATCGTTCCGACCGAGAAGGGCTCGCTCTCGAGGAAGGTCGCCGCGAACTCGGGCGGCAGGTCCGACGGAGCACGACTCCGTGCCACGGTGACATGCGGGCTGAAGGGTGCGAGCTCGAGAGGGAACTCCGGAGCCAGCGCTCCCCGGATCGAACCGGCGAGCCGTGCGAGCGCCCCCCGCTCGTCGTCGAGCCCAGCCCAGAGGACGCGCGCTCGCCCGCGGGCAGGAAACGAGCCAAGACCCCGTATCCGTGTCGAGGGGACAGAGGCGATGCCCGCCGCATCGGCCAGGCGTTCGCCGACCCACGGCACGAGCCGGACCGGCGTCGACCCGAGGAATCGCAGCGTCACGTGGTAGTTCTCCTTGGGCGTCCATCGCATCGTCGGGAACGCCTCGTGCCAAGGCTCGATCGCCCTCTCGACCGCGGTCGCCGCATGCTCGGGGAGGGTGAACGCGACGAACAGGCGCTCCGGCTTCGGTTCGGGCCCCGACGCCGTTCCCTCCGGCACGGCGCTCAGATGATGCGGTCGCTCTCGGGCAAAGGCATGCCCTCGAGGTGGCGACGCACGAGATCCAGGGCGGCCTGCTCGGCCCAGCGGCGGACCCGCGCCCGATCACCGGCTGCGACGTAGCCGCGGGCGTGCGAAGCATCTTCGGCGTCGAGCCCGATCCACACCGTGCCCCGGACCGCCCCGTCATGCGGTTCGGGACCTGCCGCGCCCGTGAGCGAGACGGCCACGTCCGACGAGAACAGCCGCCTCGCACCCGCAGCCATCTCGAGCGCGCACTCGCGGCTCACCACCCCCGGACCTTCGATCGTTCCGAGCGACACGCCGAGGACCCGGTGCTTCGCCTGAGCTGTATACGTGACGGCCGACCCCACGAACACGTCGGAAGCCCCCTCAGCCGCCGTCATGCGGGCACCGACCGCACCTCCCGTCAGCGACTCGGCACACGCCATCCGCAGCCCGGAGGCCGACAACAGCCGCGTGACCACCTGCTCGAGCGTCTCGTCATGGCTCGTGTACACCACGTCCCCCAGGCGCCGTTGCACCTCGATCGCGAGCGGTTCGATCATCGACTCGGCATGCTCGACGCTGTCGGACTTCGCGGTGAGCCGAACCTTGACCTCCCCGGCCGACGCGAGGTAGGCGATACTCGGATTGGACGACGAGGGGAACAGATCCGCGAGCAACTCCGCCACCCTCGACTCGCCGATGCCCACGCTCCGAAGTGTCCGGGAGCGCACAACCGCCGCACCGATCGACGCGCTCAATTCGGGCAGCACGGTGCTCTGCATCATGGCGATCATCTCGCTCGGCACGCCCGGCATCGCGTAGAGGCGCACGTCATGCGGAAGGTTCGCCACGAGGCCCGGCGCCGACCCGCGGGGGTTCTCGATCGTTCGCGCTCCGCGGGGCACGTCGGCCTGACAGAGGTTGTTCTCGGGCATGGGGCCGTCGGCGAACCCCGCGAACCGTTCGCGGAGCCAGCGTTCCAGCGATGCGTCACGCTCGAGCGGCACACCCATGACCGCTGCGATCGCCTCGCGCGTGATGTCGTCCTCGGTCGGTCCCAATCCTCCGGTCACAAGTACGACGTCGGTCCTGGCCGCGGCCACCTCCAGGACATCGACGATGCGATCGAGGTTGTCCCCGACGACCTGGTGGTAGTAAACATCGGCCCCGATCTCCGCCAGCCGCTCTCCGATCCATCGAGCGTTCGTGTTCGCGATCTGACCGAGCAGCAGTTCGGTGCCGATGCCGACGACCTCGACGCGCTCGGCTCCGCTCATGGCCCCGACGACCCGGTGGAACCGACCGAAAACTGTCCGGGCGTGAAGGTCTCGGTCCACGGCGCACCCTGTGTGCCAGGCGTTCCGAGGTCCCGCTCCCCGACGGTCACCTGCACTGCACCGCCATCGGCCACCGACAGCCCGAGTTCCTCGTCCGCCGAGAACGAGAGGCGCTCGCCGGCGTCCATGACGTGCACTTCCGGGGCCCCATCGACCGTGACGGTGACCTCGACGGGTCGCTGAGCCACCAACACTGCGTCGACCGACGCGGTGCTGACCGGGGAGCCCGCGGTCGTCGGGATCGCGGCGGGCGCGGGCGCCCCCCGGTCCCTCGCGACCAGCCCGAACAGCACCAGCAGCACCACGAGCGTCGCGGCACCCAACAATAGGAATCGTTGGTTGTCTCGGATCCGGGTGGCCGCGATGGCCCGTTCCACGCGACCCAGACCTTCGGGTGGCGGATGCGGTGGGGGTTCCTCGGCGTGCCGCGAGTATGCCTCGAGGACCTTGTCGGCGCTCACTCCCAAGTACTGCGCGTAGGTCCGGAGCGCTCCACGGACCACGGCATCGTTGGGCAGCGCCGCGAAGTCCTCGGTCTCGAGGGCGGTGAGGTGGTCGACCCGGAGCCTCGTGTCGCGCGAGGCCTCGTCGAGCGAAAGCCCGCGGATGCGTCGCGCCTTCTCGAGCGCCGGGCCGACCCCGATGGGTCGCTGCAGCGAGGTGCCGGCCATGGGAACCCCGGGATGATAGCGCCGGTACACTCCCCCGCATGGCCGCCGACGCCCTCACAGTCATCGTGGAGATCCCCAAGGGTTCCCGGAACAAGTACGAGATGGACCATGAGACCGGCGAGATCATCCTCGATCGCATGCTCTTCACCTCGATGCAGTACCCAGCGGACTACGGATTCATCGACGAGACGCTCGGGGGCGACGGCGATCCGCTCGACGCACTCGTGTTCGTCGGCGAGCCCACCTTCCCGGGTTGCCGGATCAGCGTGCGCCCGATCGGCCTGTTCCGCATGACCGACGAGAAGGGTGAGGACGAGAAGATCCTGTCGGTTCCGTTGCGCGACCCGATCTGGTCACACGTCGGCGACCTCGCAGGACTGCCCATGACCCTGTTGAACGAGATCGAACACTTCTTCCAGGTCTACAAGGACCTCGAGGGTCACAAGGTGAGCACCGATGGCTTCGAGGACCGCGCCTCGGCCGAGCGCGTGATCGCCCAGGCGAAGGCCCGCGCGCACGAAGCATGAGGCCTCGGGTCGTGCTGCGTCCGCCGGTCGAGGGCGATCGCACCGAGTTCATCGCCGGCCTGGAGGCGTCGCGAGCCCTGCACGACCCTTGGCTCGAGCCCGGTGAGCCCGACGCCTGGTTCGAACGTCTCCTCACGCGGAACCGCACCGAGAGCGACCGCTCCCTGCTCGTCTGTGATGCAGGCGAGGGCTCGATCGCCGGCGTCATGAACCTGTCCCAGATCATCATGGGCCCGTTCCGCAGCGCCTTTCTCGGCTACTACGCGCTGGAACCGCTCGCAGGTCGTGGTTACATGCACGCCGCCATGCCGCTCCTCCTGCGGTTCGCCTTCGAGGAGCTCGGTCTGCACCGGGTACAGGCGAACGTGCAGCCCGGCAACGAAGCGTCCATCGCCCTCGTGCGCGCCGCCGGGTTCCACCGAGAGGGATTCTCGCCGCGGTACCTGTTCATCAGGGGGGCGTGGCGCGACCATGAACAGTGGGTGATGCTCGCCGAAGACCTTCCGGATGCTGTACGAGACCCGGCCTAGGTCTCCGGCCCGAGAACTACCGACTTCCGGCGCCCCCCGAGGCCGAAAACACCGACTTTCGACGGGCGCAACGCCCTCGTTCGGGGGATTAGTCTGCGCTGACGAGGGGGAGGAAGCCCGTGCAGATGGAGCCTGAGATGAACGAAACGACCTGGAAGTCCTCGCCGCTGTCAGCGATCCGCGAGCCCGTGACGGCGCCCGACACGTTGTCGGAGGGCCCGGTGAAGTTCCTCTTGGTCTCGGGACAGCTCGATGACGGCCGTTGGGGCCTTGTCGGCGCTTACTGGGTATCGATCGACGGCGCGAGGGGTGGGTTCATCGTTTCCCCGCCCGCGATCTGGAGCGGCAGCGAACTCGTGCGGAGCTACCACAGTGGCCTGGGCAGGGGCTGGACCGCCGAGCGCACCTACGCCTACTGGCAAGGCCAGGTCGGGATGGCGGGTCGGTTCATGATCGATCCGCAGCAGCACGCAGACACGCTGTTTCAGGTGGCTCGGCGCGTCGGGGCCCTGTGAGCGCCGGGATCACCCGCCGCGACGCTCCTCCCACTCCTCCCAGCTGACGAGCACGTCGCGAGCCTTGGAGCCCTGCGACGGGCCCACGACGCCCTGCTCCTCGAGCAGGTCCATGATGCGTCCGGCCCTGGCGAACCCGACCTTGAGCTTGCGCTGCAACATGCTCGTCGATCCCAGCTGCGACCGGATGATCAGGTCGGCGGCCTGGTTCACCAGGTCGTCGTCGCCGCCGTCGCCACCGCCACTCCCGGACAATTCCGCCTCGGTGGGGGGGATGCCGAGCCCCTCGATGTGCTGCTCGTAGACCACCTCGCGCTGGGCGCGGATGAATGCACAGATGCCGTGGATCTCAGCCTCGGTCACCCACGCTCCCTGCAGCCGCGTCGGCTTCGATGCGTTCGCGGGCGCGAAGAGCATGTCGCCGTGCCCCACGAGCTTCTCGGCGCCGTTCTGGTCGAGCACGACGCGTGAATCGGCCTGGCTCGATGTCATCAGCGCGATGCGGCTCGGGATGTTGGCCTTGATCAACCCGGTGACCACGTCGACGCTGGGGCGCTGGGTCGCGACGACGAGATGGATGCCGACGGCCCGCGCCATCTGCGCAATGCGGCAAATCGCATCTTCCACGGCTCGCGGGGCGACCATCATCAGGTCGGCGAGCTCGTCGATGACGACGACGATGTAGCTCATGTGCTTGAACTCGTGTTCGCGCCCGACCGGCAGTCTCAGCGTGCCCTCTCGGAGTCCCTCCTCGTACCCGTCGATGTCGCGAACACCGACCGTCGCGAGCATCTCGTAGCGCATCTCCATCTCGCGCACGATCCATTCCAGCGCCTCGGTGGCACGCTTGGGATGCACGATCACCGGGCTCAGCAGGTGGGGCACCTCGGCGAAGTGACTGAGCTCGACGCGTTTTGGGTCGACGAGCACGAGCCGAACGTCGTCGGGACTCGTGCGCATGAGGATCGACGTGATGAAGCTGTTCACGAGGCTCGACTTGCCGGCACCGGTGGCGCCGGCGATCAGCACGTGGGGCATCATCGCGAGGTTCACCATCTGCGCCTCGCCGTGGATGTCCTTGCCGAGCGCGACCTGCAACGGATGGGTGTCCGCCTTGGCGGCCTTCGACCGTAGGATGTCGCCAAGCATGACGAAATCGCGGTGGCGGTTCGGTACTTCGATGCCGATCGCAGACTTGCCGGGGATCGGCGCGATGATGCGCACATCGGGCGTCGCGAGCGCGTAGGCGATGTCGCTCGACAGATTGAGCACCTTGTTCACCTTGGTGCCCGAGGCCACGGCGACCTCGTACATCGTGACGGTCGGACCGCGGTGTGCAGCGACAACGCGAGCATCGACCCCGAAGGTCGAGAGCGTATGACCGAGGGCGTCCATGATGTCCTTCTCGTGCGTGCCGTCGTTCGTCGACGGGGGCGCCGTGCGGAGCAGGTCGAGTGAGGGAAGCTGGTACGGCCCGTCGGAGGTCGTGATCGTGCGGCCACGCGGCCGCTTCGGTGAAGCGGCGATCGCGCTTGCGTCGCCGTCGGCTGTATCGGAGGGAACGTCGAGAGCCCCCACCGCCTCGGACTCGGGAAGCACCACGACGGGCTCTGTGAGGCCGAGGCGCTCGGAGAGCTTCGCCCTCGTCGGCGTGCTGCCCGCCTGAACCTCGCCGGCTTTGGCGAGGGCACGCTCATCCTTGATGCGCTGCTTCTCCAGCTTGGCCTCAGCCTTCGCCTGCTCGTGCGCCCGCCGTGCCTCGGCCCGTTCGGCCATCACCGCCCGCGTCGCCGCGAACTTCCTGCCGAGAGCGACGAACGACGTTCCCGTCATGATCAGCGCGCCGATGACGGCGAGGCCGAGGTTCACGATGAAGGCGCCCGCCGGCGAGACGAGCTTCGAGAGCGGGGCGGCGGACAGGGTGCCGAAGAACCCACCGGCATCGGAGAAGCCTGGGATGGGTCCGATCCCGCGCGCCCTCGTGTCGACCGCCGGCGCGAAGACACCGGGATTGCCTCGGACGATCGACAGGAGCCCGAGCACGCCGAAGCCCATGATCACGAAGCCGATGAACATGCGCATGCGCTCGTCGGGCGAACGATCGCGGAGCAGCGCGATGCCCCATCCGAGCCCGACCAGTGGCAGCAGCACCGCCGTGAGCCCGAACCCTCGATGCAGCAGGCGTGAGAATGCCTCGCCCATCGGCCCCGCCGCGTCGAACCACACAGAGAGCACCGCGAGCCCGGCGAGCACGATGAGCCCGATGCCCAGCGCGTCGCGGGCGAACGGCGAAAGGATCTGGGTTGCCGGCGAGCGCTGCGGCTGCTTCTTCGTCGCCTGCTTCTTCTTCGGCGGCGGGCGCTTGGACGGCGTCTTCTTGCTCGACGGACGGCTGGATACACGCGACGCTGAACGCCGCGACGGGGAAGTCTTCGTCGCCATGAGGTCTCCAGTCTGACGTGTTCTCTGGCAGCTTCAAGCAACGTAGGCATGTCGGATATCCTTGCCACCATGGTCGTGCGGCGCTCCAGGCGGAAGGCGCTTGATGCGCGGGCCGCAAGGCGAACGGAGCGCCGCACGTACATCGCGAGTGTTCTCGACGGCGACGAGCACGTGCTCGCGGCAGGGCGCGATCCAGCCGCAGTCACAGGGACCAGGATGATCCTCGCATGGACGCTCATGCGTCCTCCCCGCACGGGTGAATGGACGGGCGACTCCGTACGTTTCGATGAGATCATCTCGTGGCGTCGGGGACAGACCCACGATGAACGTCCGGTCGTGGCGATGACTCACCCTGAGCACCGAAGGATGGGGCGGGTGCCCGCTCACCGGTTCCTGTGGTTCCGCTGGGAAAGTGCCGAGGCACCCGTGCCCCATCGATCAACCAGGTTCACGTTCGTGAGCTCGCGCGATCCGCTCTACGCCGCTGTCGTCGATGGACTCCGGCGAGCCGGGACCCCCGAGGGTGAACCGTTCCGGGAACAACCACCGGGCACGAGAGCACATCGAATCGCCCGGAGTCGAGGGGTGCTGACTCGGCGGCGTCGCGGATGGGTTCGATATCGGGCGGGGCGTCGCGGATGGGTTCGATTGGCCTATCGATCATGACGTGGGTCACGTCCATCGCTAGAGCCCGACCTCAGACTTCCATGACGACCGGCAGGATCACCGGCTTGCGCTGCGTCACCTCGTTGAAATAGCGGCCGAGCGCACGGCGGATGTCCTGCTGCAGCGCGGAGGGATCGGTCACTCGCGCGTCGGCCGTCTCCCCGATCGCTGCGATCACGCGCTCCCTGGCTTCGTCGAGGATGTCTTGCGAGGTCTCCTCGTACACGAACCCCCGATTGACGATGTCGGGGCCGCCGACAAGCTCACCGGTCTGCGAGTCGACCGTCACCACCACCACCACGACTCCGTCACCGGCGAGCTTGCGACGGTCGCGAAGCACCTCGCCGCCGACGTCACCGATGCCGAGGCCGTCGACGAACGTCATGCCTGCCTGCACGCGGTCGATGATCGCGACCCGCTCCCCCACCTCGACCATGTCGCCGTCCTCGCAGATCACGATGTGGTCGCGAGGGATGCCGACCTCCTCGGCGAGGCGCGCATGGTGCTGCAGGTGGCGCCGTTCGCCATGGATCGGGATGAACCAGCGAGGACGCACAAGGGAGAGCATCAGGCGAAGCTCCTCGGCCGCCGCGTGTCCGCTCGCATGCACCGGGTCGGCGGGCATGTGATACACGTCGGCGCCGGTTCGGTAGACGGCGTCGACCACGCGATGGATCGCCGGTTCGTTCCCGGGGATCAGCGACGACGAGAGCACCACGGTGTCGCCCTCGTCGAGCTTCACCCATTTGTGCTGGCGCTGAGCCATGAGCGAGAGCGCAGAGAACGGCTCGCCTTGACTCCCGGTGCAGATCACGACCACCCGCCCGGGATCGAGGTCGGCGACCTCGGCGATGTCGATCACGTCGCGATCGTCGACCTGGAGGATGCCGAGGCGCCGCGCGGCCGCGACGGAATTCAGCATCGAACGACCGAGGAACGCCACCACCCGTTCGTTGGCCCGAGCCGCGTTCACGATCTGCTGCACGCGGTGGATGTGGCTCGAGAAGCACGCGGCCACCACGATGTTCGGCGCGTTCTCGACGATGCGCTGCAGCACCGGCCCGACACTGCGCTCACTGTCGGTGTAGCCGGCTTCCTCGGCGTTGGTCGAGTCGCTCAGCAACAGGTGCACGCCGGCACCGCTCGCCTCCTCGGCGAGGCCGTGCAGATCGGTCGGACGTCCGTCGAGGGGAGTCTGGTCGATCTTGAAGTCGCCAGTGTGCAGGATCGCGCCGTGCGGGGTGTCGACCACCACCGCCATGCCGTCCGGGATCGAGTGCGTGACCCGGAGGAATCGCATCGTGAAGGGGCCCACGCTCGCACCTTCCCCGGGCACCGCCGTCCGCAGCTCGCATCGGTCGCTCACCTGATGTTCCTCGAGCTTGCCCTTCAACAGCTCGAGGGTGAAGGGCGTGCCGTACACGGCCACGTCGGAGATCTCACGCAGCAGATAGGTGAGCGCCCCGATGTGATCCTCATGGCCGTGCGTGAGCACGACGGCCTCCACGCGCTCGGCATGGTTTCGCACGTAGTCGAAGTCCGGCAGCACCAGGTCGATGCCGGGCATGTCGCCCGATGGGAACGACAGGCCGACATCGATGATCAGGATGCGTCCCTCGAGCTCGACGCACGCCATGTTGCGCCCGACCTCCCCGACACCTCCGAGGAAGACGACGCGGCAGTCGCTGACGCTAGAGGAGACCGGCGTCCTCCAGTGCGGAGCGGACCCGAGCTCGTTCTTCGGCTGTGGCCGGCACGAGCGGCAGGCGAGGCACGCCCGCCGGGCGTCCGAGCATGGTGAGCGCAGCCTTGACCGGGATCGGATTCGACGTGATGAACAAGGCGTTGAACAGCGGCGAGAGCTGTTCGTGGATC
>Ga0224505_10000227_pt1 | contig 42313 bp, 29 predicted proteins | sample SF_Jan12_sed_USG_FD_169102 | JGI IMG/M metagenome (GOLD analysis project Ga0224505, IMG submission 169102) | Sediment microbial communities from San Francisco Bay, California, United States - SF_Jan12_sed_USGS_4_1 | ecosystem: Environmental > Aquatic > Marine > Sediment | place: USA: California... | reverse complement strand
TTGCCGCGACACCCCGCGGGCGCCCCGAGACCGCCTGCGTCGAGCCGGGTGCCGGAGGACACCATCGACCCTCTTCCGAAACGGGTTCCCTATGCTGCCGCGCATGGCGATGACGTCGTTGCCGGATTCCCTCTCCAAGCCCCGCCTGGGGCGAGCCCCGGTGATGGCGATGCTGTGCCCGCGGTGCGATGTCACGTGGCGGGGCCCCACCGACGGACCATGTTGGTCGTGCGGGGGCAACGGCGAGCCGGCATCGCCGGCCACCACGGTCGTCGACTGACCGCTGACCGATCCGCCGTCTGACCGATCTGACCGATCTGGCGTCGGTCTGTACCAACTATTGGCACCAACCCACGCCGATTCGATCTTGACGGCCGGTCGGCGCGGCTGCCCGGTCAGTTCTCGAGCGCGACCAGCCGTTGGATGGCCCGCTCGGACACCGATCGGGCCAGCGACGGCCACAGATCGAGCACGGCGGCGAACTCGCGGCGGTTCATGACCTCGAGCGTCACGTCGTCACTGGCCACGACCGTGGCCGTACGCGGACAGCCGCGCAGCAGCGAGATCTCGCCGAAGAAGTCGCCGGGCTCGACCTCGGCCACCGGCTCACCGTGCACGCAGACCTCCACCCGGCCTCCGGTGAGCACGAAGAACTCCCGCCCTGTGGCCCCCTCCTGGGTGAGCAGCCGCCCGGCGGGCATCGCGGCCCGCGACATCTGCCCCAGGATGGCGCGTCGCCGGCGTCGCGACAGCCCGGTCATCAGCTCGGTCACCGGCCGTTCCATCATCGCCACTCCACTCGTTCTGACCATGGGTCCTCCTCGTCTCGACCCCCATGGTCACCCATGATGAACGTCGGTTCTGTCGGCCAGCCGACACTGGCGAAGGTTTCTCGCGGTCCTCAGTCTGCGGGCAGGGCCAGCTCCAGGTACACCACTTCCTTGGTGCCGCCCTCGGTGGACGCGTGGCCGACCGACGTGAAGCCGAACCGCTCGTGGAACCGCAGGGACTCCTCGTTGCGGGGCTGCGTGTTCACCTCGGCCAGCAGGACGGGGAACCGGCTGGCGCCGACGGCGACGATGTGGCGGTACAGGGACTGGCCCACCCCGCACCCCTTGGCCGCCGGCCCGACGACCACCCGGTCGACGTAGAGGAACGAGGAGTAGCGGTCGCTCAACCAGGCGTAGTTGTCGCTTCCGTAGGGCAGGCCCGGGCCGGTGAGCCCGATCAGGAAGCCCAGCACCGCCGTGTCCTCGGCGGCGACGGTGACCGACTCGGCCCAGGCCACCAACCGATCGAGGTCGGAGCCAGCCAGGCGGCTCACCGCGGGCACGGCATCGTTGTTGAGCGCCAGCACGTGCTCGCGGTCGGCGGGGACGAAGGGTCGGAGGATCATCGCCGTCATCCAACCGCCGACTCCCGGGCCCGACAACCCCCACCCACGGACCCCGATCGTCGAGTCCCGCCCCGATCCCATCGACTTCGCGCCGAGCCCGCCGTAGGGTCGGGGCTCCATTGGACCCGAGGAGACAATCATGGCCATACGACTGGGTGACATCGCACCGGACTTCACCGCCGACACCACAGAGGGCACCATCAGTTTCCACGACTGGAAGGCCGGAGCCTGGGCAATCCTGTTCAGTCACCCGAAGGACTTCACGCCGGTGTGCACCACCGAGCTCGGCTACACGGCCAAGCTCGGGGCCGAGTTCGCCAAACGCAACGTGAAGGTGATCGGCCTGTCGGTGGACTCGGTCGAGGACCACGACGCGTGGGCTTCCGACATCGAGGAGACCCAGGGCACCAAGGTGAACTTCCCCATGATCGGCGACCCCGACCGCACCGTCGCCAACCTGTACGACATGATCCATCCCAACGCCGACGACACCCTCACCGTCCGCTCGGTGTTCGTCATCGGGCCCGACGACAAGGTGAAGCTCACCCTCACCTATCCCGCCAGCACCGGGCGCAACTTCGACGAGATCCTGCGGGTCATCGACTCGCTCCAGCTGACCGCCGAACACAGCCTGGCCACGCCGGTGAACTGGACGCCCGGCGACGATGTCATCATCGCCCCGGCCGTGTCCGACGAGGAGGCGCGCGAGCGGTTCGGTGCATTCGACGCCCCCAAGCCGTACCTGCGCTACACCAAAGCTCCCAGCTGACCCGAAGCCGACCCCGGCTTCCGCTTCGCTACAGGCCGGCGGCCAACCGGAAGGCGGTCCGCCACCCGAGTGCCTCGATGCCGATGGCGTCGAGGTGCTCCTCGGCCCGCTCGGCGGCAGCCAACGCCGACTCGTCGCCCAACGCCTCGAGGGCGACGGCCTCGGCCAGCAGTCCGATGGCCATCGACAGCGTGTCGCCCGTGCTGACCAGATGATCACGGCTGCGGGCGAACAGTTCGTGCACCCGGCTGGGCCGCCCCTCGCGCACGGCGATGAAGGCCCGGGCCAACATCAGCGTGAACTCGTCGAGATAGGTGAGGTGGTCCGACTTCAGGGCCTTGGTGATGACCCGAACGGTCTCGCCGTCGCCGACGGCGGCGGCGGCCAGGGCCGCCGCGGTGGCCGCGTTGGCGTTGCGCTGGCCGTCGGCGTCGGGCTCGGCCGCCGGCAGCAGGACCGAGGCGGCCTGCTCGGGCCGACCGAGCATGAGTTGGGCCAGTCCGAAGGCCACCAGTCGTTCCGACTGACCGACTTCGAGCACCGAGGTGGTCGAGGGATCGAAAGGGCCCAGATCGGCCAAGGCCGACTCGGGGTCGCCCACGCTGACCTCGGCCAGGGCGATGGCGGCATCGGCCTGGGCCATCCCGGAGCTGCTGGCGCCGGGGTCCTCGCTGAGCTCCTCGAGGGCCTCGAGCCCTTCGCGGATGCGACCGGACCGCAACAGCGCCCGACCGTGGACGGCCACCGCCTGGGAGAACCCGGCGGGATCGCTCACGCTGCGGAAGATGCGACGGGCCTCCTCGGCCAGGGTGATGGCCTCATCGGTGCGACCCGTCCACAACCGGATCGAGGCGAAGAGCACCTGCATCATGGCCTCGCCCCAGGGATCGCCTCGGCTGCTGGATTCGCGCAGGCTCCGCTCGGCCAGCTCCTCGGACTCCTCGAAACGACCCTGGTGCAGCCGCACATAGGCCATGAGGCCGTCGGCCCAGGCCACGCCCACCGGATCGTTGACCCGCATGAACTGGGCGCGGGCGCTGGCCAGCCGCTCGTCGGCTTCGGCGGTGCGACCCTGCACATAGCTCAGCCAGGCCAGGTTCTGATGAGCCCAGGCCTCGGCGGCCTGGTCGTCGTTGGCGATGGCCCGATCGAGGCTGGTGAGGATGATCTCTTCGGCCTCGGTGGTGCGACCAGCCATGAGGAACGTGAGCCCCAAGCCCTGCCGAGCCTCGGCGATGGCCGCTTCGTCCTCCAGCTCGGCGAAGGTGTCGATAGCCTCGACGTAGAACAGCGTGGCCCGCTCGAACTCGCCCGACCACTGCTCGATCTGGGCCATGCGCAGGGTGGCATCGGCTACCACCCGCGGGTCGCCCTCGCCGATCTCCAACGCCTCGGTGACATCGGCCCGGGCCTCGGCGTGGCGATGACCGTCGCTGAGCGCCTTGGCCCGCCCGATCAGCACCTGCGCCCGCGCCACCGGGTCATCGTGGCCCACCAGGTCGAGCGCCTCGCTGTACAGACCCGTCGCCCGTTCGGCGGCGCCGCCCCGCACTGCGGCGCGGGCCGCACGCATCGTCCAGTCGAGCGCCTGGTGGTGGAGATCCCCGGGCAGATCCGACAACGGCCCGAGCTCGGTGGTGAGCACCGTGGCCTGACGGAGGTGGTGCGCGACGGCGGCCGGGTCGGCTCGGTCACCCAGGTGGGCCTCGAGGTAGGCGGCGACACCCATGTGGCGGATGGCTCGATCCCGTTTGGTGATCCGCCCGTACACCACGTCGTGGACCAGGTCGGACCGGAACTCCCAGTGGTGGTCATCCACCGCGAGCAGGTCGAACTGACGCAACGCTTCGAGCGGCTTGGCAATGTCGGACAGGCCACGGGTCTTGTCGACCATGCGCTCGATGGCGCCGATCGACCCACGGCGTCCCAGCACGGCCGCGTCCTCGAGCACCTGGCGCTGGCGATCGGTGAGCCCGTCGAGGCGGGCCCCGATCAGGCCCCGCAGGTTGCTGGGCAGGGAGTCGGCGGCCTCGTCGCTCGACAACAGGGAGGCCAACTCCTCGAGGAAGAACGGATTGCCGCCGGCCCGGTCGAGCAGCAGCTCACGCTGATCGACGCCGATGTCCACGGGAAGCAGCACCTCCAGCAGGCGACCTGCCGCCTCTCGATCGAGCGGCTCCAGAGCCAGGGTGGTGACGTTGGAGCGACCGGCACGGGGCCGCCAGCGATCGGTGAGACCGTGGTGGGCGGTGGCCAGTACCAGGAACGGGTAGCGGCTCATGTTCTTCATGAGCGAATCGATCGATTCGAGCACCACATCATCGGCCCAGTGCAGGTCGACGACGCGCAAGATGAGCGGCCGCTGGCGGGCGACGAAGCGGAAGATGGTGCGCACGGCCCAGGCCGCTTCGTCGGCCGCTCGCACCGGGTCGATGTCGTAGAGCGGCCCGCCGATGCCGAACAGGTGCTGGAGACCGGCGATGGCGCGGTCGAGATCCTCGGCCTCGATGGGTTCGGGGGCATCGGCGGCCATGGCCCGTATCCGCGCGTCGGCCTGCTCGGAGGTGACATCCTCGTCGATCCCCAGGAAGTTCCGGAGGGCGTCGGCGATGGGGAACCAGACGTTGGCCTCGCCGTAGGGCAGGCATCGGCCCGAGATCACCCGGGCCTGGTGACGGGACCGGGCCCGCTCGGCGACCTCTTCGATCAACCGGGTCTTCCCCACCCCGGCATCGCCGAGGACCAGCACCAGGTTGGCCCGCTGGCGCTTCACCGCGGCGTCCATCGTCCGATCGACCAGGTCGAGCTCGAGGTCGCGGCCGATGAGCGGCGTCTGGGCCCGGTCGCGCTGTCCGGGGAGGCCGACGGCTTCGACCGCCCGCCAGGTCTCGACTCGGCCGTCGCGCCCGCGGGCCACGATCGACCCGTGCGGTTCGTACCGGATCACGGTGGCGGTGACATCGTGGGTGCCGGGCCCGACGAGCACGGTGTCGGGCTGGGCCTCGGCCTGGAGGCGGTTGGCCGTGTTCACCACGTCGCCCATGGCCGTGTAGTCGCCGTCGGCGTGGATCTCGCCCACCAGCACCTCGCCGGTGTTGACCCCGATGCGCATGTGGATGTCGACCTCCCGCTCGGCCCGCAGCTGGGCCATGGAGAGCTGCATGGCCAGTGCGGCCCGCACGGCCCGCTCGGCGTCGTCCTCGTGCATCACCGGCGCCCCGAACAATGCCAGCAGGCCGTCGCCCATCACCTTGTCGACCCGACCACCGAACCGGACGATGTCGGCGGCCAAGCGCTCGAAGGCCTGGTCGACCAGGTTCTTGACCAATTCCGGGTCGAGCGACTCCGACAGGGACGTGAATCCGACCAGGTCGCCGAACACGACGGTGACGACGCGGCGTTGGTCGTCGCGGGCCTCGAGCGAGCTTCCGCAGGAGGCGCAGAACCGATCACCCTCGCGATAGGTGGCCCCGCAGGACACGCACGTCATGGCCGGAGTGTAGGGCCGCGGCGCGCGAGCGACCCAAGCGCTTTCGGGTTCGTTGCGCGCCCCGCCCCGAGCGCGACGATCGCGTCGTTCGACCGCGGTGTCCTCGGCTCCTGTTCGCGACGCGCGCGAGCCGCTCGGGCCGCGGTATCGCCCGCTCCTGTTCGCGACGCTCACCGGCCGCTCGGGCCGCGGTATCGCCCGCTCCTGTTCGCGACGCTCACCGGCCGCTCGGGCCGCGGTATCGCCCGCTCCTGTTCGCGACGCTCACCGGCCGCTCGGGCCGCGGTGGGCGATCAGCGGCGTGAACGGAACAGCTTCAGGATGGCGAAGTCTCGGCCGTTCACCTCGCGAGCGGCCATGGCCTCGTCGGTGAGGTCGACGACCTCGGGATCATCGCGGCGGGTCCGTTCGTTCTGGTCGCGGTATCGGCGTCGAACCCACGGTCGATCGGGCTCGTCGGCATGCCATCGCTGCATGTGAATGTCCTCCAGTGCCTTTCAAGCTACGAGCATCCATCCCCGCCGCCCATGGGCCGTTGGGCTCAATGTTCCGGGCGGACGGGCCGGCGTGGTCCGGACGGCATCGTCTGCGGCTCGTCGTTCACCGGGACCGGCCGCAGCGCCTTCTGCTGGGCGGTCTTGTCGTCGCCGCACTTCCTCGCCGACTTCGTCGGAAATCACATCCCCAGACATCGACCTTGTGCTCTTGTGTCAATAGGGTTGATCGTCTGACTGCGGGCCCTCAACGATCGGAGATCGGCGTGACCGACCAAGCGACTCTCACCACAAGCGCGGCGCGCTCGGTGGGAGCCACGAAGATCTACGGTGAGGGCGACACCCGCGTCGTCGCCCTCGAAGACGTCACCGTGGACTTCCAGCAGGGTCGGTTCACGGCCATCATGGGGCCGTCGGGCTCGGGCAAGTCGACGCTGATGCACTGCATGGCCGGCCTCGACACCCTGAGCAGGGGCCAAGTGTTCATCGGCGAGATCGAACTGGGCCAGCTCAGCGAGCAGCAGCTGACCCTGCTGCGACGCGACTACGTCGGCTTCGTGTTCCAGGCCTTCAACCTGGTGCCCACGCTCAACGCCATGGAGAACATCACCCTCCCCATGACCCTGGCCGGACGCGACCCCGACCAGGCCTGGCTCGATGAGGTGATCAACACCGTCGGGTTGGCCGATCGCACCACGCACCGCCCCAACGAGCTGTCGGGCGGCCAGCAGCAGCGGGTGGCCGTGGCCCGGGCCTTGGCCAGCCAGCCACAGATCATCTTCGCCGATGAGCCCACCGGCAACCTCGACAGCCGGACCGGCGCCGAGATCCTGACGTTCATGCGCCATGCGGTCGACGCGCTGGGCCAGACCATCGTGATGGTCACCCACGATCCGGTGGCCGCGTCCTACAGCGACCGCGTGGTGTTCCTGGCCGACGGCCACACCGTGGACGAACTGCTCGAACCCACCAGCGACAGCGTGTACGACAAGATGCGCGAGCTGGGCGACTGAGACATCGGGCCCCGGCCATGCTCAAGCTCACCCTTCGCTCCCTCACCGACAACTGGATCCGCTTCGTCCTGACGTCCCTGGCGGTCGTGCTGGGCGTGTCGTTCGTGGTGGCCAGCTTCATGATCACCGACAGCCTCCGGTCGGTGTTCGGAGACCTGGCCGGCGAGATCAACGCAGGCAAGGACCTGATCGTTCGCGGGTCGGTCGAGTTCGGCGACCGCGAGAACGACACGCCGCCGGTCAGCCAGGACCTCCTCGCCCAGATCGCCGACGTCGACGGCGTGTCGCTGGTCGAGGGGTCCATCTTCCAGTTCGGTGTCGTCCCGGTGGCACCCGACGGTGATGCGGTCGAGACCCAGGGGCCGCTGTCGGGCATCAACTGGAGCGACCAGCCATCGCTGAGCCAACTGAAGATGATCGAGGGTGAACCACCGCGCGCCGTCGACGAGTTCGCCCTCGAACCCGACACCATCGACGAGTACGACTTCGTCATCGGCGACGAGTACACGGTGGTCACCCCGGCCCTCGGGCCGAAGGTCTTCCGCCTCACCGGTGCCTTCCAGTTCGGACTGGACGAGGACGCGTCGGTTGGTGCGCTCATCTCGGCCTTCGCCCCCGAGACGGCCCAGGACGTGTTGGGCTACCCCGACGCGTGGCAGGAGATCTGGATCGCGGTCGACGACGGGGCCGTCGACGAGGTCACGGCCGCCATCGAGCCACTGCTGCCGGCCGACGCCGAAGTGGTCACCGGAGAGGCCAGCCAGGAGGAGTTCTCCGATGGCTTCGAGACGTTCCTCGGCCCGTTCCGCACGGTCATGTTGGTGTTCGCCGTCATCATCGCCTTCGTCAGCGCCTTCCTCATCTACAACACGTTCAACATCGTGTTGGGCCAACGCATCAGGGAGCTGGGCCTGCTGCGGGCCATCGGCGCGTCGGGCCGGCAGGTGTCGAGCTCGGTCCTCATCGAGGGGCTGGTCGTCGGCGTGGCCGCCACGCTCGTCGGCCTGCTGGGCGGATACGGCGCCGCCCTCGGCATCCAGGCCCTGTTCGGCGCCTTCGGGGCCGACTTCCCCGAGGGCCCGCTGCCCCTGGCCCTGCGCACGGCGATCGTGGCCGCCGTGGTGGGGGTGGGCTTCACGCTGCTGGCATCGATCCTGCCCGCGTACAAGGCCTCCACCATCCCACCCATCGCCGCGCTGGCCGAAGGCGTCGGCGCACGCGAGTCCACCGGCCGGTCCCGCACCATCATCGGCATCATCGTGGCCGTCCTCGGCATCGCCTTCACCGCCCTCGGGCTCTTCGGCTCCTTCGACGACACGGCTCCCCAGCTGCTGTCTCTCGGCGTCGGCGCGCTGATCGTGTTCATCGCCACCGCCATCCTGAGTCCACTGTTCGCGGGACCGGCCGCCCGCTTCCTCGGCTCACGGGTCGTCGGGGTGCTGTTCATCATCATCGGCCCGCTGCTGGTGCTGGGTGGAGTGGCGGCATCCGTCGCCGGCATCGTCTTCGCCATCACCGAGGCGCCGGCTGCCATCGCCCTCAGCGTGTTGGGCCTGCTGGTGGTCTACGCCGGTTGGAGCGCCCTGGCCTCGGGGCTGTCATCGTTCCGGCTCCCGGGCGTGCTGGGTCGCAAGAACGCGTCGGAGAATCCCCAGCGCACGGCCACCACCGCCATCGCCCTCACCATCGGCGTGGCCCTGGTCACCACGGTCACCGTGGTGGGGACGTCGCTGAAGGATTCGTTTCGTGCCTCCATCGACACCGGCGTGACCGCCGACTTCATCTTCACCGACGAGAGCTTCAGTGGCCTGTCCGCCGCGCTGGCCGATGACGTCGCTTCGATGGAGGAGATCGGCGCCAACTCGGCCGGTCGCTCGGGCAACGTGCTGGTCGACGGGTCCCAGCGGGGCATCGACGCATACCAGTTCGACGCCATCGGTGAGCTCCTCGACTTCGACGTCAGTGAGGGCGATCTCGATCCCACCGGTGTGCTGGTGTTCCGCGAGGTGTTCGAGGAGGAGGGCTACCGGCTGGATCAGGGCCTGGAGCTCACTTTCCAGAGCGGCGACCAGATCACCACCCCCATCGTCGGCGTGTTCGACGACAACGGCCTGGCCTCGGATCTGCTGGTCGACCTGAGCGTGTTCGAGGCCAACACCGACGGCACGGCCGACGACTTCGTGCTGGCCCGCATCGCCGACGGGGTCGACGGCGAACGAGCCCGCTCCGCGGTCGAATCCGTCACCGCGGCCTTCCCCGGCACCCGTGTCGAGGACCGCAGCGAGTTCCTCGACCGCCAGGAGTCCAACCTCGACAACGTGTTGGCCATCGTCAACGTGTTCCTGCTGGTGGCCGTGATCATCGCCCTCATCGGCATCATCAACACGCTCACCCTGTCGGTGTTCGAGCGGACCCGCGAGATCGGGCTGATGCGCGCCGTGGGAATGAGCCGAACCCAGACGGTCAACATGATTCGCTGGGAGGCTGCCATCGTGGCGCTGTTCGGCGCGGTCATCGGCACGATCATCGGCCTGGTGTTCGGCTGGGCCATCACCCTGGCCGTCCCCGACGACTTCATCGACCGCACCGCGATCCCGGTGCCGAGCCTCATCCAGTTCCTGGTGGTGGCCGCCGTGATCGGCATGCTGGCCGCCTACTTCCCCGCCCGCCGGGCCAGCCGGATGAAGGTGCTCGATGCCATCGCCCATTCGTGACTCCGGCGGCTGACCCGCGATGCTCCGTCTCACGCTGCGCAACATCGCCGACCGGCCCTTCCGGTTCCTGCTGACCACCGCTGCCGTCGTGCTGGGCGTGATGTTCGTGGTGGCCACCTTCATCACCACCGACAATCTGCGGGACCGGTTCCAAGAGCTGTCGCTCGACATCGTCGGGCCCAACGCCGACCTGGCCATCCGCACCAACCTGGCGGTCGGCGACAACGACTTCAGTGGCAACCGACTACCGCTGCCGCAGATGGCGCTCGACCTGGTTGCCGATGTCCCCGGGGTGGTCGCCGTCGAGGGTCGTCATCAGTCCTTCGATGCCACGCCCATCACGGTCGACGGCCAGCCCATCGACACCACCCCGGCGCCGCGGCTGGGATTCAACTGGTCGGGCGTGGACGAGCTGGCCCAGCTCTTCCTCCAACCGGGCGGACGCGAGCCCCGGTACCAGGGCTCCATCTACGACGACGGCTACCAGGGCGAGTTCCTCGTCGACGTGGACATCGCCGCCGAGTACGGGTTCGAGGTGGGCCAGGTCTACACCGTGGCCGGTGCGGTGGGGTCTCGGCCCTTCGAGCTGGTGGGCCTGATCACCTTCGGCGACCCCATCGAGCACAAGACGGCCGGCGCCTCGTTCGTGGCCTTCGACGACCGCACCGCCCAGGAGTTCTTCAACCGCATCGGTGCCTACGACTACGGCGTGGTCGCCCTGGACCCCGACGCCGATCCGGTAGCGGTGACGGCCGAGATCGAGCAAAGCATCGAGGGCGCCCGCGACGAGATCATCCAGTCCTACATCGCCGACCTGGTGGCGGTACCCGAAGCCCTGCCGTTCGACCTGAACGAGGTGTCCACTGGTGGCCAGCAGGCGCTCGAACAGCTCTCGGGCGCCTCCGTCGAGGTGATCACCGCCAAGGAGCTCATCGAGGAGACCGAGGGCCAGTTCGATCAGATCCTCGACATCCTCCAGAACGTGCTGTTGGCCTTCGCCATCATCGGCGTGGTGGTGAGTGCGTTCATCATCAACAACACGTTCAACATCATCCTGGGTCAGCGCATCCGCGAGCTGGCCCTGCTGCGGGCCATCGGGGCCACGGGCAGACAGGTGCGCAACGCCGTCGTCATCGAGGCCTTGCTGGTGGGCGTGGTGGCCACGGTGTTGGGGTTCCTGCTGGGCATCGCCCTCGCCGCCGGCCTGCGGGCCGCCCTGGTCGCGCTGGACTTCGGTGACCTGGCCAACCGCTATCCGCTGAATCCGACCACGATCGTGGTGGGGGTGGTGCTCGGGATGGGGGTCACCCTGTTGGCCTCGCTGGCACCGGCCCGACGAGCGCAGCGCGTGTCGCCCATGGCGGCCCTGCGCGAGGACCTGCGGTTGCCGGCATCGAGCCTGCGCCGGCGCATCACCATCGGCTCGCTGGTGCTGGGCCTGGGCATCGGGTCGTTGGTCCTCGCCGTGGTCGTGTCGTCTCGTCTCTTGTGGCTGGTGTCGCTGGTGGGATTCGGCGCCCTGCTCGTGTTCCTCGGCGTGTACCTGCTGAGCCCCCTGCTCTCCAAGCCCGTGGCCCAGCTGCTGGGGCGCCCGATCCAGGCCGTGTTCGGACTTCCCGGCCGCCTGGCCCGCGAATCGGCCGGCGGGAGTCCTCGCCGCACCGCAGCGGCGGCGGCCGCCCTCACCATCGGCCTCGCCCTGGTGTCCACCGCAGCGGTGGTGGCCGACTCGGTACGGGCCACCTTCATCGCCACCCTCGACGACAGCGTCGACGCCGACTACTTCCTCTTCGTCAGCACCTTCGACCCCACCGCCGGGTTCAGCCGCGAGGCCAGCGAGCGGGTGGTGGCCGTCGCCGAACAGGACCCCACCTTCGAGTCGGTGGCCCGGTACCGATTCGCCCTGGACGGCATGGCCGTGAACGGCGATGCCAAGGACGTCTTCGGCACCGAGCTGGGCCTGCTGGTCGACCACATCGACCCCGGGATCGTCGAAGGTTCCCTCGACGGACTCGGACCCCGATCGATCATCATCCACCGGGACCCGGCCCGCGACCTGGGCGTCGCCGTGGGCGACCCCATCGTCGTGCAGTTCCCCGGCGGGGAGGAGGAGACGTTGACCCTCGGAGCCGTCTACGAGGACTCCACCGTCATCGGCAACTGGACCATCCCCCTCGAACTGTTCAACCTCCACCTGCCCACCATCCCCGACGGCTTCATGACCGTGAACCTGTCCGAGGGGGGCGATCCGTTGCGAGCCGAGTCGGCGCTGAGCCTGGCCCTGGCCGAGTACCCCAACATCAACATCCAGGACCGCGAGGAGTTCCGGGCCAGCCAGGAGCAGCAACTCACCGTGCTGCTGGCCATCATCATCGTGTTCGTCCTGTTGTCGCTGGTGATCGCCGTACTGGGAATCGCCATCACCATGGCGCTGTCGGTGTTCGAACGCACCCGCGAGCTGGGCCTGCTGCGCGCCGTCGGGATGACCCGCCGCCAGGTCCGGCGCATGATCCGCTGGGAGTCGGTCATCATCGCCCTCTTCGGCGGCCTGCTCGGCGTGGTGATCGGCACGATCCTGGGCATCGCCGTGGCTGTCGTGTTGCCCGAGACATTCATCGACGTGATCTCCATCCCCTGGCCGGTGCTGCTCGGCTCGCTGGTGGCCGCCGGCATCTTCGGCATCATCGCCGCCTTCTTCCCCGCTCGCCGCGCCGGCAAGCTCGAGATCCTCGCCGCCATCGCCACCGACTAACCCCCGGCTCGCCGGTTCCGAACCCGTGACCGGTCGGGCCGAGCGACTAGGGGGAGCGGGAGATCTGACAGCGGGGGCACCAGTACGTGGTGCGGGACTGGTCGCCCTGACGGTCGACGCGGATGCCCACTCCGCAGACCCGACAGGGTCGGTTGGCTCGTCCGTAGACGGCCAGGCCGCCGGGAACGGTCTGCCGATCGTTCCGGCCCAGGTTCATCCGAAGCTGACGATGCGCCGCCTCCAGCAACTGCCGACGCTGCTCGCTGCCCACCTCGGCCACCGGTACGAACGGGTCCAGCCCACAGGCGAAGAGCGTCTCGCTCTTGTAGACGTTGCCGATGCCCGCGGCGATGCGCTGATCGACCAGCGCCGGACCGATCTGGGTTCCCTCGTCCACCAGGGCGAACCGATCGACGGCCAGGTCGAGGTCGGGATCGGCGCCGCACAGATCGGGCCCGAGGTGGGCGGTGGGGTCGGGGTCGTGACCGATCACGAACGTCTCCACCACCGGGGCCGAGAAGCACACGGCCTGCCACCCCTCGACGGCGAGCACTGCCCGGGACAGGTGAGCGGGTTTACGCCACCGTTCGCCGGTCGCGTACAGGTGCCAGGATCCGGTCATCTGCATGTGGGTGTGCAACACCAGGTCGCGTTCGAAGCGGATCATGAGGTGTTTGCCCACCGCCTGCACCGACTCGATGCGCCAGCCCGGGCGAGGCCGGTGGGCGCGCATCCGCCGGGCTTCGAAGCCCAGCAGGACCGCCCCCTCCAACGCCGGCCGCAGCCGGGCCGCGGTGTTGTGGATGGTGTCGCCCTCGGGCATCGCCGCACGATAGCGGCGACCGCCTTCCCAACCGGTGGCGGGGTCGGGACCCTGGTACGGGATGATCGATCCCACCCCTTCGGCGGCCCGGCCACGTAGGGTGCCGAACATGCGCAGAGTTGTGATCCCCGCCATCGCTGGGGCGGCCACGATCGGCGGTGCGGTCACCGTCAATCGCCGCACCCTCAACCGTTGGGCTGAGACACCCGACCCTCTCGGCGGTGTTCCGCCACGCTTCCCCGCCGGTGACAGTCGCACGGTGCACACCGATGACGGCGCACAGATCTACACCCGTCGGGCCGGCGAGGGCCCAGTCATCGTCCTGGTACACGGGCTCACGAGCAACCACGACGACTGGGGCCCGGTGGCCGATCGACTGGTCGCCGATGGCTTCGAGGTGATCGCCGTCGACCAGCGGGGTCACGGGGGCTCCACGGTGGGCCGCGACGGATTCGGGATCGAGCGTCAGGCCGCCGACCTGGCCCAGGTCCTGGTCGGACTCGACGTGCACGACGCGCTGCTGGCCGGGCACTCCATGGGTGGGATGGCCGCCATGGGGCACGGCGTCTACGACCCCGAGGTGCTGGCCGATCGCGTGGCCGGCCTGGCGCTGGTGGCCACAACGGCCTCCACCCGGCAACGACACAGCCAGTTGCAGCTGCGGATCGGGGCCACGCCGCCGGCGCGAGCCCTGGGGCGTCGGCCCGATGCCTTCAAGGTGGCGATCGGGAAGATGGCGTTCGGCGACCGCCCCAGCCTGGCCTTGGTGCGGGCCTGCCTGGCCTCCTACCAGCGATGTCCCGAGGCCACCCGTATCGGAGCGGCGCAGGCACTGGCCCGATTCGACCTCGTCGACCGCCTGGGCGAGATCGACTGCCCGGCCGTGGTCATCGGCGGCGAAGCCGACCAGCTGACCCGATTCGCGCAGAGCGAGCAGATCGCCCAGCACATCCCCGGAGCCCGACTGGTGAAGATCCCCCGAGCCGGACACATGCTCATCTGGGAGACGGTCGATCGGCTGGCCGAGGTGCTGGCCGGCTTCGCCCGCGAGGTACAGACCGGCAGCCGAACCACCAGCGGGGGTTCCGGCCGCTAGCGCCCGTCAACGGGAGCGGTACGTCAGACCCCGGTAGCCGGGAACGAACCCGGCCGCCACCAGTGCGTCGGCCACCGCCGTACCGGTGATGGACTCGCCGTCGACCTTGCCCAGCTCGAAACCTCGGGTGCGGCCGGCGTCCACCAGGCCCACCAGCGCGCCCGCCCACCCGGCCGCGTCCTCCACGGCGGCAAAGGTGAGCATCGTGCGGCCACCCCGCTCCACGAACACCACCGGCCGGCCGTCGTCGATCACCACGTAGGCACCGACGGCCCGTGCCGCACGACCGCTGGATTCGGGCCACGGCAGCGATGCGCCGTAGGGCTGGGCCGGATCGGTCGCCGCCAGGGCGATCGGCCCCGTCCGGCCGGGTTCGCTCCGGAGGCGGTCGACCGCGCCGGCCAGCGCGAACTGGGCGGCGCCGAGCCCCGACACGAAGTAGCCGCGGCGCAGTTCACCGCGGTCTTCGAGCGCTTTCAGTACCGGGTACACGCCGGCGAAGCCACCTTCGGCCCCCTCCCCGAGGGCTGCTTCGCGCGTCAGCACGCCGTAACGCTCGATGAGCTGCATGGCTCGGGCATGAGCGGCCTCGGTGAACGACGGTGCCGGGTGCAGCAGGGGCGCCACCAACGACCAACGCCCCGCGGCGCTCGGTGGGCCCAGTCGGCCGCCGCTGGCCGGACGACCACGCCGTCTCGCCGGCGTTCGCTTCGGTGACGCGCCGGTGCCGAGTGACCGCAGCGGAACGAACGAGTCGTTGGTGACCTCACCGGCCCACACCAGGTCCCACAGCGCCGCCAGGACCGAAGCGTCGTCGTACGGGAGCTCGGCCCCTGCCGCGGCGGCCACCAGATCGGGCCAGAAGGACGCCCCCCGGTCCGCCAGCTGATCGCGCAGGGCGCCGTGCAAGGGTTCATCGGGCCCGTCGCCGCGGACGGGGACCATCAGCCCCGCCTGGTCGCGAAAGACCAACCGCACACGACCATCGGCGGTCCCGATCGATCCCGCCCCGATCCACACCACCTCGCCGGTGGTGCACAACTGGTCGAGGTCGGAGGGCCGATACTCGGCCATCCGCGCCGGCAGGATGTCCCGTTCCAGGACCGACGCCGGTAGCGGCGCCCCCTGCAACTGGTGGATGATCTCGGCCAGACCGTCGGGGCCGCGCCGGGGCACACCGATGCCCTGCCACGCCGGCAGGAAGCGGGCCAGCTGGCGATGCTCCACCGGCTCGACCTCGCGACGCAGGGCGGCGAGCGACCGGCGCCGCAACGCCCGGAGCACGTCGTCGTCGCACCACTCGCGCTCCACGCCGTCAGGACGGAACTCACCCCGGACCAGCGCGCCCTCGGCCGCCAGCTGCCCGAGGACGGCCGTCACCGCTTCGACCGACACGCCGTAGCGCGCCGCCACCTGCTCGGTCAGGAAGGGCCCGTGGGTGGAGGCGTACCGACGCACCAGATCGGTCAGTGGATCCGCCACCGAGTCGGTGAACACCGCCGGCAACCCGATGGGAATGGCCACGCCGAGGGCATCGCGTAGTCGGCCGGCATCGTCGGTGGCCGCCAGCTGGGCCCGGTCAGCCACCCCTACCGACATGATCCGTCGGTCTCGTTCCAGCTGCGCCAGTGCGGCGTCCACATCGAGGTCCTCGACACATCGTGCATCCAGCTCATGGCGGTCGAGGGGGCCCAGCAGCCGGAGGACATCGTGCAGTTCGTCGATGTCGCGGGCCCGCCGGTCGTCGCTCAGCCGCTGGAGCTCCAGCTCGAGGTCGGCCAACACCCCGGGGTCGAGCAGCTCCCGGAGCTCCTCGGCCCCCAACAGGTCTCGCAGCAGCTCACGATCGAGCGCCAGAGCGGCAGCCCGGCGCTCGGCCAGCGGGGCGTCGCCCTCGTACATGTACACCGCGATCCATCCGAACAACAACGACTGGGCGAAGGGTGAGGCCCGATTGGTGTCGACCGCGACCATTCGGATCTTCCGGGTGGCCAGATCGCCGAGGACCTCCTTCAGTGCGGGCAGGTCGAACACGTCGTTGATGCACTCGCGCGTGGCCTCGAGCAGGATCGGGAAGGTCGGGTACCGAGCGGCCACGGTCAAGAGATCGCTGGCCCGCTGGCGCTGCTGCCAGAGCGGGGTCCGCTGATCCGGGCGCCGACGGGGCAACAGCAGGGCCCGGGCCGCACACTCCCGGAAGCGCGACGCGAACATCGCCGTGTTGGGCAACTGGCCCATCACGATGTCATCCACCTCGTCGGCGGTGAACAGGAGCTCGTCGAGGGGCAGCTCGTCGATGGCTTCGGGAAGGCGCACGACGATCCCGTCGTCGCTCCAGATGATCTCGGTGTCGACACCCCACTGCTGGCCCAGCCGGGACTGCAACGCCATGGCCCACGGCGCGTGGACCTGCGCGCCGAACGGCGTCAGCACGCACACCCGCCAGTCGCCGATCTCATCGCGGAAGCGCTCGACCACCACAGTGCGGTCGTCGGGCACCACGCCCGTGCTCTCGGCCTGCTCGTCCAGATACTGCACGAGGTTGGCGGCGGCCCGCTCATCGAGCCCGTTTCGTTCCCGGAGTTGCTCCAGGGGTTGCGGCTCGGCGCGGATGTCGCGCACGAACCGACCGATGGCCCGACCCAGCTCGAGTGGACGGCCGGGCCGGTCGCCGTGCCAGAACGGCATCTTCCCCGGCTGACCGGGCGCCGGGCTCACGACGACCCGCTCGAAGGTGATGTCCTCGATCCGCCAGGTGGAAGCGCCCAACAGGAAGGTCTCGCCCGGCCGGCTCTCGTACACCATCTCCTCATCGAGCTCGCCCACGCGGGTGCCGTCGGGGAGGAAGACGCCGAACAGGCCCCGGTCGGGAATGGTGCCGGCGTTGGTGACGGCCAGTCGCTGGGCTCCCTTGCGGCCCCGCAGCACCCCCTCGATCCGGTCCCAGACGATGCGCGGGCGCAACTCGCGGAACTCCTCGCTCGGATAGCGGCCCGAGAGCAGATCGAGCACGTTCTCCAGCACCTCGTCGGACAGATCGGCGAAGTTGGCCGACCCCCGTACGACCACCTTCAGATCCTCCACGGTCCAGTCGTCGAGGGCGCACATGGCCACGATGTGCTGGGCGAGCACGTCGAGGGGGTTGCGGGGATAGTGGGTCTCCTCGATGAGGCCTTCCTGCATCCGCTGCACCACCACCGCCGCCTCCAGCAGGTCGGCCCGGTGCTTGGGGAACAACTTGCCCCGACTGGGTTCGCCCACCTGGTGGCCGGCCCGCCCGATGCGCTGGAGTCCGCGCGAGACGGCGCCCGGCGACTCGACCTGGATCACCAGGTCGACCGCCCCCATGTCGATCCCGAGCTCCAGCGAGCTGGTCGCCACCAACGCGCGCAGCCGACCGCTCTTGAGCTGATCCTCGATGTCGAGCCGCTTCTCCCGGCTGAGCGAACCGTGGTGGGCCCGCACCAGCACCGTCTCGTCATCGACGGCGGGGGTGACGCCCCGGGTATCGGGTTGGTCACCGATGAGGACCGGCGCCCCGGCGTCGCCGTTCCCCATGGCCAGCTCGTTGAGCCTGGTGGCCAGTCGTTCGGCCAGGCGGCGGGCGTTCACGAACACCAGCGTCGAGCGGTGCGACTGGATCAGCTCGAGCAGCATGGGGTGCATCGACGGCCAGATGCTGCGACGGGCCGGTCCGGCCGCCGACCCACCGGGATCCGGTTCGACGACCTTGCCCAGATCACCCATGTCCTCGACGGGGACCACCACTTCGATGTCGAGCTCCTTGCTGATGCCGGCATCGACCACCGTGACCGGCCGGGCGCTGAGGGAGCCGTCCTCGGCCACGTCCTGACCACCGAGGAATCGGCCGATCTCGTCGAGGGGACGCTGGGTGGCCGACAACCCGATGCGCTGGGGCGACGACGTGCAGCGCTGCTCCAGTCGCTCGAGGCTGAGCGACAGGTGGGCGCCACGCTTGGTGCCGGCCAGCGCGTGGATCTCGTCGATGATCACCGCCTGCACGTTGGTGAGGGTCTCCCGAGCCTGACTGGTGAGCATCAGGTACAGCGACTCGGGGGTGGTGATCAGCAGATCGGGTGGGTTACGGACGAGCTTGCGCCGATCATCGGCCGACGTGTCGCCCGTGCGCATCCCGACCGTGGGTGAATGGAGCGACTGCCCGGCTCGACCGGCGGCCAGCCCGATGCCCTGGAGCGGGGACCGCAGGTTCTTCTCCACGTCAACCGCCAACGCCCGAAGAGGGGAGATGTAGAGCAGACGGGTGCGGTGCTCACGGTCGGGCACCGGCGCCGTCATCAGCTGATCGATCCCCCACAGGAAGGCGGCCAGGGTCTTGCCCGAACCGGTGGGGGCCAGGATCAGTGTGTGGGCACCGTCGGCGATGGCCGGCCAGCCGAGCGCTTGCGCGCCGGTCGGGGCCGCAAACGTGGTGTCGAACCAGGTCCGCACCGGCGCCGAGAACCGAGACAGAGGCACCCGGGCAACCTAGGCCCTGACCTGCGCCCACCCCACCCCGATGGCCCGAAGTGGAGGGCCGATCCCGCGCGGCCGGTCGCGCGGCACGACCGGCAGGGGCCGTCGAGCCGTTCGGGATGTCGGGGCAGGACCGGCGCGGTCAGGACAGGGCGGGGGGCAACGGCTGCTGGTGGATGATGGTGAGCCGCCGCGTGGCGCGGGTGAGGGCGACGTACAGGGAGCGGTCCCCCTGCGGCTCCTCGCCAACGATGCGATCCGGCTCGACCACCATGGCGGCGTCCACCTCGAGCCCCTTCACCAGGCCAACGGGCACCACGGTCACCTTCTGGTCGAGACCGGATCGGGTGGCCCGTCCGTACTTCACGCCGGCCCTGTCGAGGGCATCCGACACCGTGACCACCAGAGAGGCAGGCACGATGATGGCCACGTTGCCGTGCTCGATGCGGTCGAGCTCGTACCGCGTGGCCGACACCACGGCCTCGCCCAGATCGGACTCGGCCGGAACCTCCAGCAGCCGAGGCGGATCACCATCCTCACGAATCGATCGGGCCGGAGCCAGATCGGGGGCAGCCACCCGAAGCGCCCTGGCTGCCACGTCCATGAGCGGCGCCGGGATCCGATAGCCGATGGTGAGCTCCACCCGGCGGGAAGGGCGCTTCTGGTCGATGTGCTCGAGCACCCCCTCCCAGTCGTCGTGAGCCCAGGCACCGGTCGCCTGGGCGATGTCGCCGACGATGGTCATGGACCCGTTCAACGACCGACGGTCGAGCATGCGCAGCTCCATGGGCGACAGGTCCTGGGCCTCGTCGACCACGATGTGCCCATAGGTGCGCACCTCGTCTTCGTCGCGCCGGCCCGGGCGGAAGCCGAGCAGCGCCCGGCACTCGTCCAACAACGGAGCGTCGGCCGTCGACCAGCGCACATCCTCGGCCGAGGACCAGGGACGATGGAGCGTCTCCATGCGCTCGGGCGCCACGTCGGTGCCGCCGGCGGCCCGCAGCAACGCACGAGCGCCCAGGAAGTCGTGCAGCAGCTGGGCCGGCGTCAGAACCGGCCACATCCACTCCAGCGCTTCGCGCACCTCGGGCAGATGCCGGCTCCGTTCCCGGACCGTCTCCGCCGAGACCTCGTCGCGAGCCGATGTGGCCAGGGCCGCGAAGACCTCGGATTTCACGAAGGCCCGGGCCGCGTTGTGGGTGCGGAACCGCCGCCGGGCCTGGGTGACGATGTCGGCCGATTGCTCGACCGTGAGGCGCAGCCGCTGGAGGCCGTAGCCCAGCACGATGTCTTCTCGCAGCGGCCGCTGGCGTTGGCGCAGCGCCCGCCGGAGGACGTCCACCATCACCAGATCGCCCTTCAAGTGGGCGATGGGCTGCGGGTCGACGCCCTCGACGATGGCGTCGGGCACGACCAGGTCGCCCAACGTGGCCATCTGGACACCTGCCTCGCCCAGCGACGGCAGTACCTGTTCGATGTAGGCCAGGAACAGGCGGTTGGGCCCCACCACCAGCACCCCCTGACCCGCGAGCGGGAATCGGTGCGAGTACAGCAGGTAGGCGGCCCGGTGCAGCGCGACCACGGTCTTGCCGGTACCGGGTCCCCCCTGCACCACGACCACGCCCGGCAGGGCCGCGCGGATCACCTCGTCCTGCTCGCCCTGGATGGTGGCGACGATGTCGCCCAATCGGCCGGTGCGGGCCGTCTCCAGCGCCCGGATCAGCGCCCCCTCACCCTTCAGGCGGGACCCGTCGGCCGCCTCGCCATCGAAGCGGGAAAGGTCTCCGAAAAGCTCGTCGTCGATGCCCAGCAACTCGCGCCCGCGTGTGGCGAAGTGTCGCCGTCGTTCGAGGCCCATCGGGTCGCTGGCGGTGGCGCGGTAGAACGACTCGCTGATCGGCGCTCGCCAATCCACCACCACCGGATCCTGGTCGGCGTCCCAGACACCGAGTCGACCGATGTAGAAGGAATCGCCGCCGTTGTCGTCGTCGTGGTCGATGCGCCCGAACACCAGGGCCGCCGATCCGGTCTCGAGCTGTCGGAGGCGAATGGCGAGCGTGTCGGAGATCACGTCGCGCTCGAAGCGGGCCTGACTCGTGCCTCCGGCACCGACCTCGACCATCGAGGACACCCGGCGAGCCGACTCGCGGGCGACCTCCAGCCAGTGGTACGCATCGTCGACGGTGGCCTGTTCGGCCTCGAGCTCGGCGTCTATGTCGACACCCTCCAGGAGTCACAACCGCCGCAGCGGTCCATTTCGGGGGACCGCTCAGCCTATCGGCGAGCGTTCCGAACCTGCGGGGGACGCCGGCCCGCGGTCGTCGATGGGGACTCGGTGCTCCAGCACGGATGGTCGGACCGCAGCCGTCGGCGCTCACCCAATGGTTCGTCGAAGCTCAGTTCCGGCGCCCCGTGCTCGATGGATAGCCATGGCTTCCGTCGGCACCGCCCTACGCGACGCGGCCCGCGCCGTCTCCCCTGGCCGGCGCCGCTACCAACGCCTGTTGGCTTCCTGCGCGCTCGACCCGACGACCCTGGCTCTCCCCCTCGCCGAGCCGGGGCCGAACGACCTCATCATCTGTGGCTGCCCCCGCTCGGGCACCGCGCTCCTCGCCGCCGCCCTCCACCAGCCGCCCACGATGATCAGCGTGATGGAGCCGTGGGACGGGCTGAAGCTGGCACCCGAGCGGCTCTTCTCGTCGCTGCGCACCGAACTCGACGGTGGACAGTTGGTCCGGGGCCGGCTGGACCTGGATGCGCTGCGGATCGACGGCTCGGTGACCTGGCAGCCCGACGGCGATCGGTCCTACACCGTCGAGACCACCGCAGACACCCTCGTGGCCGTGAAGTGGCCGACCTTCTGGCAGTACCTGCCCCACCTCCACACCACCCGGTTCCTCGTCTGCGTGCGTCACCCCGCTGAGGTGCTGGCCTCGTTCGTAACCCAACCCGGCCGCCTGGCCGACGGGCTGGAGTACGACGTGGCCTTCAACCGGGACCTCAACCGCGAGCTCGGGCAGATCGCCGCGCTCGACGAGCGACGCCTGGCGCTCTACGACCGCGTCAACCACACCGTGCTGGAGCACCGCCATCGAGCCAACGTGCACCTGGTGCACTACGAGGACTGGCAGAACGACACGCCGCAGGTCCTGGACCGGGTCTCCGACTTCCTCGGTCGCGATCTCACGAGAAGCCAGGCGGTCATCGAGTCACCGAACCAATCCGTCGACCAGGCCGACCGGGCGGCGATCGCCAGTCGCAGCACCACGGCCCGAGCACTGGGGTACTGAACCATGAGCAACGACCGAACCCGCGTTCTCGCCGTCGTCAACGGGCTGGGTACCGGGGGCGCGGAGCGCTCGCTGGCCGAGTCCATCGTTCCCCTCCGCCGTCGGGGCGTGGACATCAGCGTCGCCTGCTTCCACCATCGACCGGAGGGTGTACACGACCAGGTGCTGGCCACAGCCACCCCGGTGATCCTCATCCCCGAAGCCAGCTGGTCGGGCCGCACCACGGCCCTGCACCGACTGGTCAAGGCCCAGCAACCCGATGTGGTGCACACGATGCTCTTCGACAGCGACGTGGTCGGACGACTGGCCACGCGGGGTACCGGTGTCCCCCTGCTCACCAGCCTGGTCAACACCTCCTACGATCGCCGTCGGCTCGACGACCCCAATGTGGATCGTCTGCGACTCACCGCCGCTCGCCTGATCGACGGGTTCACCGGTCGGCACTACGGCACGCGGTTCCACGCCATCAGCAACACCGTGCGGGATGCGGCCGTGGCCACACTGGGATTGGACGAGACCAAGATCACGGTCATACCCAGGGGGCGGTCACGAGCTCGGCTGGGCGAGGCCAACCCCAGCCGCCGAGCGGCGGCCCGAGCCGCGCTCGGCCTCGACGACGACCAACTGGTCCTGCTCAACGTCGCTCGGCAGGAATACCAGAAGGGGCAGCTCACCCTCATCGAGGCCGCCGCCCGGTTGCGCCGATCCCACCCGGGACTCCGGGTGCTGATCGCCGGACGGGAGGGCAACGCCACCCGTGAGCTGACCGACCGCATCGACGCCCTCGATCTCCATGACACGGTGCGCCTACTGGGCCACACCGAGGTGTCGCGACCCCTTGCGGCCGCGGACGTGTTCGTGTTCCCCTCCCGATACGAGGGGCTCGGCGGTGCCGTTCTCGAGGCCATGGCGCTCGACGTGCCCATCATCGCCAGCGACATCCCGGTTCTGCGTGAGGTGCTGGCCGACACCGCCCGCTACTTCCCCGTCGATCAGGTCGACGGGCTGGTCCAGAGCGTCGAGGATGTGCTGTCCGACGGCGCCGAGACCCGCAGCCGGGTGGTACGAGCCCGTCGGCGGTTCGACGAGCACTACGAGTTCCAACGGGTGATGGACCGCATGGCCGACCTCTACGAGCAGACCGCCGACCCGCGCCGGGCGACACGGCATCGAGACCGCATCGACGCCGTGCTCGTGAAGACCCCGCTGGCCGCCGCGTCGCGGGCCCTCACCCGCCACCACGTCACCGTGCTGGCCTATCACGGCATCCACGACCAGGAGGCCTTCGCCCAACAGCTCGACCAGATCGGCGAGGACCGGAACTTCATCAGCCCAACCGATCTCCGCGAGGCGATGACCGGTGCCGCGCTACCCGACCGGGCCACGCTGATCACGTTCGACGACGGTCGACGATCGGTCCTGGACCGAGCCGTGCCCGAGCTGGCCCGTCGGGAGATCCCCGCCGTGCTGTTCGTGGTGACCTCGTTGCTGGGCACCAACCAGCCGTTCTGGTGGGACGAGGTCGAGTACCTGGCCGACGCCGACATGGTGGCCGAGCTCAAACGGGTTCCCGACGACGAGAGAGTGCGCCGCGTGGCCGAGCTCCGGGCCGCCAACACCGTGCGGCTCCGCACGCCCCAGCTGGAACCGGCCGAGATCCGGGGCATGGCCGCGCAGGGCATCGAGATCGGCAACCACACCGCCACCCACCCATGCCTCGACCGATGCGACGCCACGGCCGCTGCGCACGAGATCTTCACCGCTCATCAGCACCTGACCGACCTCCTCGGCATCGCCCCACGGGCGTTCGCCTACCCAAACGGCAACTTCGATCCCCGGGTGGAAGAGATCCTCGAACGACTGGGATACGACCTGGGGTTCCTCTTCGACCACCGGACCGTGGCCGTTGACGACACCCATCCCCTGCGCATCAGCCGACTGCGAATGAGCGAGCGCCTGACGGCCGAACGGTTGGAGACCATCCTCAGCGGCCTCCATCCGGCGTTGCACAGCATCCGGACCCGGAGCCGCGCCAACCGCGCCGATCTCGTCACCGGCTGAAGGCGGGTCTGCACCCGCCGGCTCGGTAGTTTGAGGCGGTGACCGGCGCCTCACCACCCGATACAGCGTTCCTGCAGGCCTGTTGGTCCCAGCCCGCCGACCGGGTTCCCGTGTGGTTCATGCGCCAGGCCGGTCGGTCGCTGCCGGAGTACCGCGCCATTCGGGGGTCCGGGAGCATCCTCGACGCCATTGCCGACGCCGAGCTGTCCACCGAGATCACGCTGCAACCGGTTCGCCGCTACGGCGTGGATGCGGCCATCCTCTTCAGCGACATCGTGGTACCGCTGCACGCCATCGGGTTCGGTGTCGATGTCGTACCCGGTGTCGGCCCGGTGATCGAGCAGCCCTTCGCGGGGACCGCCGATCTCCAACGCATCCGACCGCTCGAACCCGATGTCGACACGCCCTACGTGCTCGAAACGGTGCGCAATCTGGTCGGTGCGCTCGACATTCCACTCATCGGGTTCGCCGGTGCCCCGTTCACGGTGGCCAGCTACGCCATCGAGGGCCGCCCGTCCAAGAACTACGCCCGCACCAAGGCGCTGATGCACGCCGACCCCGACCTGTGGTTCGCGCTGGCCGATCGCCTGGCCGATCTGGCCATCGCGTCGCTGCGCTCCCAGGTGAATGCCGGAGCCAGCGCAGTCCAGCTGTTCGACTCGTGGGCCGGGCAGCTCGGCGCGGCCGACTATCGCCGATTCGTGTTGCCGGCCAGCACGAAGGTGTTCGCCGGCATCGCCGACCTGGGGGTTCCCGGCATCCACTTCGGCGTCGGCACCGGCGAGTTCCTCGGCGACATGGCCGCCGCTGGCGCGGACGTGATCGGCGTGGACTGGCGGATCTCTCTGGCCGAGGCCCGCCGCCGGGTCCCCACGGGCATCGCCCTACAGGGCAACCTCGACCCCGCGTTGCTGCTGGCCGGTTGGGACGTGGTCGCCGATGCCACCCGGGCCGTGTTGGCCAGCAACGCCGGCCATCCGGGCCACATCTTCAACCTGGGCCACGGGGTCTTCCCCGAGGTCGATCCCGGCATCCTCGAGCAGGTGGTCGCATTGGTCCACGCCGAAGGTCGGACCGACGGGTGACCGGCACCATCGCCGTGATCGGCGGCGGGATCGCCGGCCTGGCCGCGGCCTTCGAGGCAACCCGGCGCGGCGCCGAGGTCACGCTGCTCGAGGCGGAGGAGCAGGCCGGCGGAAAGCTCGTCACCTCGCCCTTCGCCGGTCTCCAGGTCGACGAAGGGGCCGACGCGTTCCTGGCCCGCGTCCCCTGGGCGTACGAGCTCTGCGCCGAGCTCGGCCTGGCCGACGAGCTGGTCTCGCCGGCGATCGGTAGCGCCCGCGTCTGGTTGGACGACCAGCTGTGGGACCTACCCACCGACGCCGTGCTCGGCGTGCCGCTCGATCCCGATGCGCTGGCCCGATCGGGTGCCGTTTCCGCCGAGGCCGTGGCCGCAGTCGAGGCCGACCGGCGCCGAACCGAACCCGTCTCGACCGACCACGGCGACTCGGTGAGTCGCTTCGTGCGCGACCGTCTGGGCGACGAGGTCTTCGAGCGGCTCGTCGGACCCCTGCTGGGCGGCATCAACGCGGGCGACGTCGAACGCCTCAGCCTGGCCGCAGCGGTGCCCCAGTTCGCGGCAGTGGCCGATGAACCCAGCCTCAGTCGGGCACTCGAGCGGCAGCGAGCGACCGTGAGCGATCCGTCGGCTCCGGTCTTCTACGCCCACCCCCGAGGAATGGCGCACATCGTGCAGGTGCTCTCGGATCGGCTGAGGTCGGTCGTGCACACGGGTGAACCGGTGGACGCGCTCGAACCGCTGGGCGATCGATGGCGGATTCGCACCCGCCGCCGGTGCCTCGATGCCGATGGCGTGATCGTCGCCGTGCCCGCGCCATCGGCCGCCCGACTGCTCGATCCCCTCACCGGCCCCACACCGCTGGCGGCCATCGAACACGCCGGGGTGGTGATGGCCACCTTCGCCTGGCCGACATCGGGTGTGGCCATGTCTCTCGACACCAGCGGCTTCCTGGTCCCCCGCTCGGCCGGCCTGCTGTTGAGCGCGGCGTCCATCTCCTCGAGCAAGTGGGCCCACCTGGGGGGCGCCGACCAGGTCATCGTCCGGGCCTCGGCCGGGCGCTTCGGCGATGAGCGGGCGCTGGCCCTCGACGACGAGGCGCTGGTGGCGGCCCTCCTGGCCGACCTCGACCGCACCATGGGGCTGGTCACGGCGCCCACCGCCGTCCGGGTGGTTCGCTGGCCCGCCTCCTTCCCGCAGTACACCCCCGGCCATCTCGATCGCATCTCGGAGGTGGAGCAGGCCGTCCACGCCCTCGGTGGGGTCGCCCTGGCCGGCGGCGCCCTACGCGGCGTGGGCATCCCCGCCTGCATTCGATCGGGTCGGGACGCCGCTGCGCGCTTGCTGGATCACTGATACAGCAAGCACCTGCCCGAAAGTCGCCGGTCGCGCCCCGACTTCACGCACTGAAGTGCATGAGAATGCGTGACAGTCGCCACAGTGTTGCATTTGCATGACGGATGGCCGGTACGGTCTGCGCCCGCAGTGGCAACTATTGCAAGCGCGTGACGCGCTGCCCTGCTCCGTTTGACCAACTCGGGTCCCACGCATCGCCGACAACGGCAGCCGGGCCCACAGGAGGATCTTCCGTCATGAAACGACGTCTGCGAATCGTACTCGCCGCGCTCGGTCTCACCCTCGTGCTCACGGCCTGTACACCGGCCGAGATGGCGCAGTACCTGGCCATCACCGAGCCCACCCGCCATGTGCTGAACAACGAGCAGCTCCACCGGCTCCGCACGTGCGAGTCGGGCGGCAACTACGGCATCGTCAGCGCCTCGGGTCGCTATCGCGGTGCCTACCAGTTCTCGCGGGCCACGTGGGACTCGGTCGCCGGTCGCCACTACCCGTTCCTGCGCGGTCTCGATCCGGCGGCCAGCCCCTGGTACTGGCAGGACGCGATGGCTCGCGCCCTGTTCGCCGAACAGGGCGCCGCGCCGTGGCCGCACTGCGGCCGTCGACTCTGACGAGCGAACGAACCGGGTCGAGGTCACCTGCCGCCCCCGCGGCGGCCGGTGACCGCGGGCCGGACGAAGGGACGGACTGCGTGGTCCATCGCACCAACGACCGGGGCGCCCACCAACGCCGTCCACGCGGGTCCGACCCCTCGTCGAGCACCCGAGCGGCACCGTTCGGTACCCCCGACGGCACCGCCACCCACGACTGGGCCGACGCCCGGCCCGGCACCGGCTCGGAGCATCCGGCCCTGCTGCCGACGGGAACCACCCACTTGAGCGTGGAACGCACGTTCTCGTTCGTGGACCTCAGCGGCTTCACCCGCTTCACTCGCGAGAACGGGCCTCATGCGGCGGTCGAGATGCTCAGCGACTTCCGCCAGACCACCCGCTCGGTGGCGGCCAAACGCGGCGTCCGTGTAGCCAAGTGGCTGGGCGACGGCGCCATGGTCATCGGTGTCGAGCCCACGCCGGTGATCGCCCTCGGTGCCCACCTCATCAGCCACTTCGCCGGCACCGACCTCCGGGTTCGGATCGGGGTGGCCTCGGGCACCGCCCTGCTGTTCGAGGGCGACGACTACATCGGCGAGCCGGTGAACCTGGCCTTCAAACTGTGCGACGCCGCCCAACCGGGCGAGATGTTGGCCCACTGCGACACGGCCGACCTGCCGGACTGGGTCGTGCCCGGGGGTGAGGTCGACGTGGTCATCCGGGGCGTGGGCTCGATCGGGAACGTGGTCCGGCTCCAGCCCCGCCTCATCACCCCGGCGCAACCGGGCGCAGCCTGACGGGCCGCTCGGTCTCGACCACGGGAACGGCACGGCCTGTGACAGGGTTGATGGTGACAGCCGACCGGGAGGCAGCAATGGAGCTCGAAGTGACCGACGACGCCTTGGCCGCGATCACGGCCAAGGGTGGTGTCGTGGCCGTCGACTTCCTCCCGCCGGTGGGTTGAGGCAAAACCCGCTACGAGGTGTCGGTCGACACCCATCTCCGAGGTAAGAACCTCGCCCCCTACAGGACCGTGCGGCGCGACGGCATCAAGGTGCTGTTGTCGCCCAACCTGTTGTCCTTCGCCCGCACCGTCCGCCTCGACGTCCGCGGCACGTTGCGCAAGAAGGTGCGGGCCGAGATCCGCCGCGACGAAGACACCTGTTCCATCTGACGCCAGCCATCGGCCCGGCAACGCCCGATGCGGTCATCGGACCGGTGCAGCCCCTGCGCCGGCGAGATGTGCTTGCGTAGAGGCCTGTGTCCCACCGCCTGATCATCACCATCCGCTGCCTGGCGGCCGGATTCTGCATCGCCGCCGCGATGCCCCCGTGGGGATGGTGGCCCCTGGCCTTCGTCGGCTTCGCGCTGGCCGACTCGCTGCTGCGGGCCCGGGTGGCCGGCATCCGTTTTCGACGCATGGCCCTCGTCGGCATGGGTTGGTTCTTCCCGTCGATGCTCTGGATGTTCGACCTCACGCCCCCGGGATACGTGCTCGCCGTCCTGTTCCACGCGTCGCTGCTGGGGGTCGCCGGTGCCATCTCCCCTCCGTCACGATGGCGACGAGTGGCATTCCCGGGCGCCGTGGTGCTCACCGAGCTGGTCCGCTGGTCGTGGCCCTTCGGCGGCGTTCCCCTGGCCACTCTCGCCATGAGTCAGGCCCAGGCGCCGCTGGCCCCCACGGTGCGGGTGTTCGGCGCCCTCTTGCTCACCGCCCTGGTCGTGGCCGTGGGGATGGGCCTGGCCGGGTTGGCCGAGCGCCACCGACCCACCATCATCGGCACCGGGGTGGTGCTCGGCCTGGCCGCACTTCTGGTGGTCGTGGCTCCCAGGGCCACGGTCGTGGACACCATCGACGTGGCCGTCGTGCAGGGCGGCGGCGAACAGCGGACGCGGGCCAGCGCCGAGGGGGCTCGTTTGGTCTTCGAACGCCACGTGGCGGCGTCGGCCGCGGTGAACGACGGCGTCGATCTGGTGCTGTGGCCCGAGAACGTCGTCAATCCCGAGATCATCGACGAGCCGGCGCCGGTCGACTCGTGCCCGCTCGCGGTCGACGGCACCGGCCGGGGATCCATCGACGGCCCGTTCACCCTGCCCCTGGCCGAGGCCTGCGTGTCGGAGCTGGCCGTGGAGCTGGGCGCGCCGCTGCTGCCCGGCTGGTTCTACAAGGTCTCCGACACCGAGAACGTCAACTTCACCGATGTGTGGCTCCCCGACGGCAGCCGGGGTGACCGCTACGACAAGGTGCGCACCGTGCCCTTCGGCGAGTTCGTGCCCCTGCGCGGCCTCATCGAACGCTTCGCCGGGGACTCCCTCCCGGCCCGCCACGTGAGGCCCGGCACCGAACCGGCGGTGGTGGAGACACCCGTCGGCGCACTCGGGGTGTCGATCTCGTGGGAGGTGTTCTTCGACAACCGGGCCCGCGACGCCATCGGCAATGGCGGTCAGTTGCTCCTGAATCCCACCAATGGGTCGTCGTACTGGCTCACCATCGTGCAGACCCAGCAGATGGCATCCACCCGCCTGCGGGCGCTCGAGACCGACCGCTGGGTCCTCCAGGCGGCGCCGACCGGCTTCAGCGCCATCATCGACAGCGATGGCAACGTGCTGGCGCGCACCGCGATCTCCGAGCAGGCGGTGCTCCACGGCACCGTCGAGCTCCGGACCGGCCGGACCTGGGCCGTGCGCTTCGGTGTGTGGCCCATGGTGATCCTGGCCGTGCTGGCCGTGACCATCGGTCGATCGGGCCATCGGCACTGGTCGGGGTCGACCTCGGACCCCGCTCAGCCGGCGCTGGCCGCCACCGCTGGAGCCTGATCGCCATCCCGGCCGCCGAAGCGCAGATACAGCGAGGGCACCACGAACAGGTTGAGGATGGTGGAGGTCACCAGTCCGCCCAGGATCACGATGGCCATCGGGTGCTCGATCTCGTGGCCGGCGATGTCGCCGGCCACCACCAGGGGGAGCAGCGCCAGACCCGTGGTGAGTGCCGTCATGAGGATCGGCGCCAGACGCTCCTCGGCGCCCCGCAGCACGAGGGCCGGCCCGAAGGTCATTCCCTCCTCGTTCTCCAGGTGCTGGAAGTGGTTGATCATCATGATCCCGTTGCGGGCGGCGATCCCGAGCACGGTCAGGAATCCGACGAGCGAACCGAGCGAGATGATTCCCCCCGTGAACCAGGCGGCGAGCACGCCCCCCACCAGTGCTGCGGGCAGACAGACGAAGCTCAGCACCGCCAGCCGCAGCGACGAGAACGACACGAAGAGCAACACGAAGATGATCACCGCGGCCAGCAGCGAGTACCGCAGCAGCGATCCTTGCGTCTCCTGGCGCTCCTGGTACTCCCCGATGATCTCGGCGCTGTGGCCGAGGGGGAAGTCGATGGCGTCGACCACGGCCTCGACATCGCGGGCAATGGCGCCGAGGTCACGACCGCCGACATTGGCGCTCACGTCGAGTCGACGGGACTGGTTCTCTCGTTCGATGGAGCTGTCGGTGGGCTCGATGCGCACCGAGGCCACCTCGTCGAGGGGCACCTGGTCACCGCTGGGCGTGTCGATGAGCAGTCGCCCGATGTCGTCGACGCTGTCGCGGACCTCGGGCGTGCTCCACACCTGCACGTCGAAGGCCCGCCCGCCCTGGAAGATGTCACCCACTTCTTCGCCGGCCACCATCGTGGCCACGGCCCGCCGCACGTCGCCCGGTTTGAGCCCGTAGCTCTCGGCACCGTCCAGATCCAACTCGACCTGGATCTTGGGCACCTTCACGTGCAGCTCCACGTGCAGGTCGGTGAGCCCTTCGACCTGGCTCAGTCGGTCTTCGACTTCGTGGGCCTTGTCGTCGAGCACCTCGAGGTCCGGGCCGAAGATCCGCACGACGATGGCATCGCTCGATCCGGTCAACACCTCGCGGATCCGCTCCTTCAGGTAGGTCTGGACGTCGCGGAACAGTCCGGGATAGCCGTCCACGGTGGTCTGGATCTCATCGACGGTCTGGTCGTAGTCGACGGACGGATCGACACTGATCCAGTTCTCACCGAAGTCGATGCCCACCACCTCATCGGCGATGAGCGCCTGTCCGATGTGGGCGCCGAAGTTGCGTACCCCGTCGATCGATCGCAGCTCGGGGCTGACCGCGCTGGTGATGCGGTGCATCTCCGGTTGCGACGTGCCCGGACGGGTGAGCCAGTGCATGAGGAAGTCACGTTCCTTGAACGACGGCAGCAGCTCCTGGCCGAGCGACGGGACGACGAGCAGGCCGGCGATCACCAAGGTGGCCACCGCGGCGTACGCCGGCTTGGGTGACCGCACGATCCTCGTCGTGATGGCGTTGTACCCGCGGGTGAGCGGCGGCACGATCGGCGAGGCCCGCCGTTCGAGGGGGGCGTTGCGCAGCAGGATCAGGCTCAGGGCCGGGGTGACGGTGAGCGCGACCAGCATCGAGGCGAGGATGGCCAACCCGTACGACGTCGCCAGCGGGCGGAAGAAGGCCCCCGACAATCCCTCGAGGAAGAACACCGGGACCAGCGCCGCGACCTCGATGAGCGTGGCGTAGACGATGGCACTGCGCACCTCGAGAGATGCTCCCAGGATGACGCGGGCCGTCGAGGCCGAATCACCGTCGGCCCGATGCAGCCGAAGGCGGCGAACGATATTCTCCACATCGATGATGGCGTCGTCGACCACGGCACCCAGCGCGATCACGAACCCCGCCAGCACCATCACGTTGATGGTGGTTCCTCGGGCGTAGAGCACGAGGGCGGCCGACACGAGCGACAGCGGGATGGCCACCAGGCTGATGAGCGCCACCCGCCATTCGTAGAGGAAGAGGAACAGGATGATGACGACCAGGACCGATCCGATGAGCATGGCCGACTGGAGATTGCTCAGCGAGAGGCTGATGAAGGTCGCCGGTCGGAAGATCTCGCTGTCGATCTCCACGCCGGGCAGGCCCGGGGCCAGCTCGTCCAGCGCCTCCTCGACGCCCTCGGTGAGCTCGAGCGTGTTGCCCCACGGGAACTTCTCGACGATGAGCATCAAACCCGGCCCGTCGTTGATGACGGCATCGCCGATCAGCGGCTGATGATCGATCACCACGTCGGCCAGGTCGCCGAGGCGCAGCACCTCGCCGTCGCGCTCCGCGATGGCCACCTGGGCCAGCTCGTCGGCACCGACGATGGGCAGCTTGTTGCGCACACCGAGCCGCTGGTTGGGCGTCTCGATGAAGCCACCGGTGCCCACCATGGCTCCGTCGGAATACTGGAGGATGCCCGAGTCGAGCGCGTCGGCGGTGACCGTCATCAGCTCGTTGAGCGAGATCTGGTTGGCGTTGAGACGCTCCGGCTCGACCTGTACCTGGAACATCTCCAACCGCTCACCCCAGATGGCCACGTTGGCCACGCCCGGGACTCGCATGAGCCGCTGGCGGATGCGCCAGTACGACGTCATCGACAGATCGATCAGTGAGTGCTCATCGGAGGTTAACCCGATCTTCATAGCCCGGCTCGTGGCCGACAGCGGCTGCAACATCACGGGCGGCGCCGCCCACTTGGGCAGCGTGGGGATGGTGACGTCGAGGCGCTCCTGGACGAGCTGGCGAGCCCCGATCACATCGGTCCCCGGCTCGAAGATGAGCAGGATCGAAGACAGGTCCGACACCGACTTCGAACGGATCGTCTCGAGGCCGGCGACCCCGTTCAGCGCGTCCTCGAGCGGCACCGTGACGAGTTGCTCGACCTCGGCCGGCGACAGACCGAGCGCCGGGGTCTGGACCTCGACGCGGGGTGGCGCGAACTCGGGAAACACATCGACCGGGGCGCCCTGGAGAGCCAGTCCACCCGACACCATCATGGCCAGCGGCAAGAACACGGCGAGGTACTTGAAGCGCAGGCTGGTCGCCACCACCCACCGCATCATGACGCTCGACCTCCGCGGCCCGTGGTCATCGGAGATCTACTTCCCGACGCCGAATTCGACGCCGTACAGCTCGGCCGCGCCGACGGAGACCACCGCGGTGCCCTCGTCGGGTCCCGCGCTCAGGATGGCCGACTCGCCGTCGATGTGATCGATCTCGATGGGGGCACGTACGTAGACGTACGGCTCGGGGTTGGTGTACGCCCACGTCGATCCGTCGAAGTGGTACATGACCGACGAGTACGGCACCACGAGCATCTGCTCACCGCCCACCGTGTCGCTGGCCACCATCGCCGTCTCCACGCCGGTGCGCGCCGCGGCCTGCTCGGTCAGCTCGATGCGCCAGAGATCCGCACCGATCTCCTCGACCGTCGCCGGCTCCTCGTAGACGTAGTCGGAGTCATCGTCGCCACACGCGGCCGGCACGAGCGCCGCCACGCTCACCAGCACGATCAGCACCTGCCGTTTCATACATCCCCCGATCGGGTCGTCAAGAGCGATTCTCTGGGCTGGGCCGCGGCGCCGAACCGCCCGTACAGCGCCGGGAACACGAACAGGGCCGCCATGGCCACGGTGACCAGCCCCCCGAGCACCACGATGGCCGCCGGCCGGGCCACCTCTTGGCCGGCGACCTCGCCCGACACCACGATGGTGGCCATCACCACCGCAACGGTGACCAGGGTGATGAGCGTGGGCGTGAACTGCTCGCGGGCCCCCTTGGTGACGAGGTCCTGGTCGAAGGCCACTCCCTGATCGAGCTGGAGCGTCTCGTACCGACCGGACAACGCCAGCACGGCCCGCACCGTCAGTCCGCCGACCGCGAGGAATCCCACCGCAGATCCGATGGAGTAGGTCCCGCCGGTGAGAGTCAGGGACACGATTCCGCCCACCAGACCGAGAGGCAGCACCAGGAGCAGCACGCCGGCCAGACGCCAGCTCCGGAAGGCGGCTTGGAGCAGCAGGAAGACGGCGATGGCGGCCCCGATGGCGATGCCGATCACCTGACGCTGGTTGGCGGCGGCGTCGCTGCGATCGTCGAGGATGCGCACGTGGTACTCGAAGGGCAGGCCCTGAGCCTCGATCTGATCGGTGATGTCTCCGGCCACGGCATCGCGGTCCCGACCGGAGAGATCAGCCACGACGTCGATGTAGCGCGACACGGCGTCACGCTCGATGACCTGCTCATTGGGAGCCACTCGAACATCGGCCACCTCGGACAGCGCCACGACATCACCGCTGGGAGTGTCGATGTTGAGCTGTTCGATGGCGGTCACGCTGTTGCGCCGCTCGGGTGGGCTCCACACCACCACCTCGAAGACCTTCTGCTCCTCGAAGAAGCTGCCCACTTCGATACCGGACAGCAGCGTGGCCGCCGCTCGGCGCACGTCGCCCGGCTTCACCTGGTACTGCTCGGCCCGCTCGAGGTCGACCTCGATCTCGACGGTCGGTTGCAGGATCGGGTGCACCGCACGAACGTTGGCGGTGCCCTCCACACCGGCCACCATCGCCGCCACCTCGTCGGCGAGGCCGCCCAGGACGACGGGATCCTCGCCGTAGACCCTGACCACCAGGTCGTCGCTGCGCTGGCGCAGCAGGGCATCCACCCGCTCGTTCGAGTAGCTCAGCGCATCCGGGACGCCGAAGCCCGGATAGCCCTGGACCACCGCCCGGATGGAGTCGAGGGTCCGTCGGTAGTCGGCGTCGGGGTCCATCCGGACCCACAGCTCACCGGCGTTCACGTTGACGGTCTCGTCCGACAGGATGGCTCGACCGACGTGGATGCCGACGTCCTCGACGCCGGGCACCGTCCGCAGCTCGGCGCCGGCCAGCGCCGTGACCCGGCTCGTTTCCTCCAGCGAGGTGCCGGCCACCCCGTCGAACGCCACCACGAGATCGGTCTGTCGGAAGTCGGGGACGAATTCCTTGTCGAGGGTCGGCAGGAGGGCCGCGGCCAGAGCCACCAACACGATCGAGGCGATCAGCGCACCGGTCGCACGGCTGGTCCAGCGATGCATCACCTTGCCGTAGAGACGACCAACCGGCGCCAACAGCGGCGAGGTCCGGTGCAGCTTCGACCCGTCGGCGCCGGCCAACAACAGACCCATGGCGGGCACCACCGTGAGGGTGATGACGAGCGACACCACCAGCGTGAGGACCATGGCGAGTGCGACGGACGGGAGGAATTCGCCGGCGGCGCCCTCCATGGCGAACACCGGCACGATGGCGAACGCCATCGCCACCGTGGCGTACACCATCGGGGATCGACTACTGACGACCGCACGCTGGATGAACGGGAGCGGCGCCGTTTCATCGGCATCGTCGTCGGGACGACGCAGGGCGGCCACCGAACCGATGCTGTCGTCGATGACCAGGCCCAACGCCACCAGGACGCCGGCCATCACCATCAGATCCACGGTGGTGTCGGTGATGTTGAGGATCACGGCGACGCCGGCGAGCGAGGTCAGCAACGCGACCAGGCTGATCAGGGCCGCGCGCCAGCTGTAGAAGAGGGCGAACAGGACCACGATGGCCAGCACCAACGCCACCACCGCAGTGGTCTGCACGTTGTCGATCGACCGTTCGACATAGCTGGCCGGGCGGAACAGCTCGGTGTCGACGTCGATGCCGGTCATGCCGGGCGCGAGCTCGACGAGGGCGTCCTCGACGGCCTCGGTCACCTCCACCGTGTTGGCCCACGGGAACTTCTCGACGACGAGCAGCAGGCCCGGACCCTCGTCCACGAGCGCATCGCCGATGAGGGGCTGGTGGTCCTCGAGCACCGTGGTCACATCGCCGAGCGTGATGCCATCGGCGCCTTCCACGGTGACCGCGGCCAGGTCCTCGGGGCCGTCGATGGCGAACACGTGCTGCACGCCGATGCGCTGGTTGGGGCCGTCGATGAAACCGCCCGTGCCCGGCGTGGACGCCTCGAGATAGCTCAGCGGCGACACCCAGAGGGCGTTGCCGGTGGTCTTCACGACGTCGAGCAGCGTGAGGTCGGCCGCCTCGAGGTCGTCGGGTTCGACCTGTACCTGCAGCTGACGCTCGCGCTGGCCCCACACCGACACGTTGGCCACACCGGGAACGCCCATGAGGAAGGGCCGGACGGTCCACCGGGACAGGACCGACATGTCGATGAGCGACACCTCGTCCGATGACAGCCCGATCATCATCACCCGGCTCTCCGAGGACAAGGGCTGGATCATGGAGGGGGCCCGCGACACGTTGGGCAGGCCGGCCGCCTGGGTGAGTCGTTCCTGGACCACCTGGCGGGCCTCGAGCAGATCGGTGCCCTCCTCGAACGTGAGCCGGATGGTCGACAGCCCGGGGATGGACTCGGATCGGATGGTGTCGAGCCAGGCCACGCCGTTGAGCAGGTCGGCTTCGAGGGGCACGGTGATGAGTTGCTCCACCTCAGCGGCCGAGAGCCCCAGCGCCTCGGTCTGCACCTCGACCACGACCGGCGAGAAGTGGGGAAGCGAGTCCACCTGGGTGCTGCCCGACCCCACGAAACCGAACACCAGCACGGCCGCCGCCAGCACCAGCACCAGCGTCGGACGGAGCAGACTTGCCCCCACGATTCGTCGCATCATCCGGAACCCACCTTCCCGTCGTTGCTCCCCATCTGCCCCACAGCCTTCGATGATCCGAAAATCGGTGGGGAAGTCCGCCCCCGACTCTGTCCCCCAGGATCGAGTCAGGCTGCGTTCAGCTTCGATTCGACGGTAGATGACCTTCCCGGGCTCGTCGAACGGTGTTTTCGAATCGAAACATCGGCCGCGGGTCGCCTCGTTCTGACCACGCAGAGTGACCGTCTGGCGCGCCGCCGACGGTCAATCCTCGGCCAGCCGGACCTCGAAGAGGCTGGCCTGCTTGCCCTCGCCGACGGCGATCAGGGTGTGGGCGTCGGGTGCGGCCAGGCCCTCCGCTCGCTTCTGCTCGAGGACGACCGTGCACGACGGTCGGTCGACGAGACGGGCCAGTGCAGGACCATCGTCGCGCCACACACGCAGGCCATCGACGGTTCGGAGCGCGACCAGCCCCCCGTCGGGGCTGACGGCCCCGGCTCGTACCTCGGCGTCGGACCAGACGGTGCCCACCTTGCGCAACACGATGGGCTGATCGACCGAGGCACGGGGATCGGCGTCGGTGACGTACAGCACAGCGTCGTCGCCCTTGGTGACCAATCCGACCTCGCCGCTGCGGCCATCGACCAGCAGGGCCTCGGCATCATGGGGGCCGTCGGGGTAGCGGAGCTCCACCGTGTCGACCGGGCGCAGAACGATCGGGTCTTCCCCGGGGTCGGGCTCGGTCAGATAGTGGATCGTCACCGAGGCCCGCTCGGCATCGTTGTCACCGATGTCGCCGACGACGAGCTCGGCCTGGCCCGGCCCACCGAGGATCGAGAGGTCCTCCCAGTCGATGTTTGGCGCGTCCTGAACGGGCCAGGTTCCGAGCGCCCGGCCCGCCGGGTCGATGGCGATGAGCTCGGCCGGTCGACCGCGGTCGTTGTGGGTCCACAGGACCCCCTCGGTGATCCGGCTCCGGACCAGGCCGCTGGCCTCGGAGGGACCCTCACCGTCGAGCGATCCGAGCTCGGTCACGGCCGCAGCACACGTCGGAGCCGCATCACCATCACCGCCACCACAGGCCCCCGCCAGCACGAGCAGTACCAACCCGGCGCTCGCGGGCGCCGATCTCCGCCCGCCGCGATGTCGGGCGCGGCGTGGGCGACGAGCACAGGCGACCAGCACCACGGGCAGCGAACCTCCTCAGGGCGGGAACGGCACGAACCGTACGCGCCACCGGCGCCGCCCGCAGCCGCTACCGTGACCGGCCGTGCGAGCCGTGGTCCAACGCGTCGGTCGAGCCCGGGTCACCGTCGGTGACGACGAGGTGGGTGCCATCGGGCCCGGGCTGTGCGTCCTGGTGGGCATCACCCACGAGGACGGGACGCCCCAGGTGGCCCGGCTGGCCGACAAGCTGTGGCATCTCCGGGTGTTCGACGACGATGACGGGGTGATGAACCGGTCGGCGGCCGATGTGGGTGGCGAGCTGCTCGTCGTGAGCCAATTCACGTTGTACGGGGACGCGGCCAAGGGCCGTCGCCCCAGCTACATCGCGGCGGCTCGGCCGGAGGTGGCCGAGCCGCTCATCGAGCAGCTGTGCGCCACACTGCGTGGGCTCGGCGCGACCGTGGCCACCGGCCGATTCCGGGCCGACATGGTGGTGGAGCTGGCCAATGACGGCCCCTGCACCATCCTCCTCGAGGTCTGAGGGACGGCGCGGGTCGGCCGACGAGGGATCCTGGCGCGACGGCGACCAGAGGATCCGGGTCGGGCTTCGGGCGAGGAACGAGCCGTCCGGCCAACGCCGGCGCACCGGCTCGCTGCGGTCCTCGGCGCCGGCCGTCGCCGCGACCGACCCGGCCTGCGAGCGGGAATGGCCACTGGCCGGATACCGTTGTCCACCCCGGATAACGATTGTTATCCATCGCTGATCGGCCGCGGAGCCGGCGGAGGAGAAACCGTCACGTCATTTGACCGCCTCATGCCCCAGCGGAAAGGCTTCTCCCCCATGCACCCTGGCTCTCGACCTCTGCGCATCGCGCTGCTCGCCTATCGCGGCAAGCCCCACGTTGGCGGGCAGGGCGTGTACATCCGCCATCTGGCCAAGGCATTGGTGGAGCTGGGTCACCATGTCGAGGTCCTCGGCGGGCAGCCCTATCCGGTGCTCGACGAGCGGGTTCCGCTGGTCGAGCTGCCCAGCCTCGACATCTACAACGACGCCTTTCCCATGCGCAAGCCCCGCATCTGGGAGCTCAACGACTGGACCGACGTGCTCGAGAACGTGTCGTTCTGGACGGGCAACTTCTCGGAGCCGATGGCCTTCAGCTGGCGGGCCTATCGACACCTGGCGGCTCGGCCGGGGGACTTCGACGTCGTGCACGACAACCAGACGCTCGGCTGGGGCCTGTTGGCCATTCAGAACCGTCTCGATCTGCCGGTGTTGAGCACGATCCATCACCCGATCACCGTCGACCGCCGACTCGAGATCGAACACGCTCCCAACAAGTGGAAGGAGTTCGGCAAGCGCCGCTGGTACGCGTTCACCAAGATGCAGACCCAGGTCGCCAAGCGGATGAATCGGGTGATGTGCGTGTCCGAGAACTCCAAGCTCGACATCAGCCGCGACCACGAGGTGCCCCTCGACCGCATCCATGTCGTGCCGGTCGGTGTCGATCCCGAGTTGTTCCGTCCCGTCCCGGGCGTACAACGGATCCCTGGTCGCCTGGTGACCACGGCGAGCGCCGATGTGGCCATGAAGGGACTCACCTTCCTGCTCGATGCGGTGGCCAAGCTTCGTACCGAGCGCCACGTCGAGCTCACCATCATCGGCCGGCCCAAGGAAGGGGCCAGCCTCGACAAGCTGCGGACCCTCGGCCTCGAGGACTGCGTCGAGTGGGTCAGCGGCGTACCCGATGAACGCATCGTGGAGCTGTACTCCGAGGCCGAACTGGCCATCGTCCCGTCTTTGTACGAAGGGTTCTCGCTGCCGGCCATCGAGGCCATGTGCTCGGGCGTACCGCTCGTAACCACCACCGGCGGTGCCCTGCCCGAGGTCACCGGAACCCACAACGAGACGTGCTTCCAGGTGCCCCCGGGTGACGCCGATGCCCTGGCTCGCCAGATCGGCCAGGCCCTCGACCACCCCGAGGTCAGTGCCCGCGTGGGTGAGGCCGGCCGTCAACGCGTCATCGACAACTGGAGCTGGCACCACACCGCCGTCGCCACCGTCGAGCAATACCGTCAGCTGCTCGAAGACCACCGGCCGCGCTGATGCTCACCGTCGACTACGACCGGCTCGGTCTGCGCGCCGGCGAACTGCTGCTGGACCTCGGCTGCGGGTTCGGTCGGCATGCCTACGAGGCCGTCCGGCGCGGCGCCGACGTCATCGCCTGTGACATGGCCCACCCCGAACTGGTGGAGATCGCCAAGATCGTCCAGGTGATGCGCAACGACGGCGAGGTGCCCGACGGCACCGTGTGCGTCTCCACCAACGGCGACGCCACCCGGCTGCCCTTCGCCGACCGGCAGTTCGACCACATCATCGCGTCGGAGGTGATGGAACACGTTCCCGACGACACCGCGGCCTATGCCGAGTTGGCCCGGGTACTGCGCCCAGGCGGCACCATCGCCGTCACCATCCCCTCATGGCTGCCCGAGAAGATCTGCTGGGCACTGAGTGACGACTACCACGCCCCCGCCGTCGAGGGGGGTCACGTCCGCATCTACACCGAGCGGCAGGTTCGCCGGAAGTTCCGCGAGGCGGGCCTCACGCCGACCGGCGCCAGCCACGCTCACGCGCTCCACTCACCGTATTGGTGGCTACGATGCGCCGTTGGCCCCAACCAGGCGGTCGAGCAGAACCGCCTGGTGTCGGCCTACAACCGATTGCTGACCTGGGAGATCACCGAGAACCCGATGATCACCCGGGTGGCCGACAAGCTGCTCAACCCGCTGATCGGCAAGAGCCTGGTGGTGTACGCGACCAAAGCGATCGCGGCCGCCGCCCCCATACCCACGGAGTCATCGAATGTCGCTGCCTGACGTACCCGGCGTGCTCACCTCCGACGCGCTGCGGCTGACCGGCGAGGGCATCGCCGAGTGGCAGCTGCCCAGCGGCATGGTGCCGTGGTTCCCCGGCGGCCACGCCGATCCCTGGAACCACATCGAGGCGGCCATGGCCATGGACCTGGTCGGTCTGACCGCCGAGGCCGAAGCGGCCTACCAGTGGCTGGTCGACAGCCAACGGCCCGATGGTTCGTGGCACCAGTACTACCTGGCCGATCGCGTCGAGCAGGAGAAGCTCGACGCCAACGTGGTGGCCTACATCGCCACGGGGGTGTGGCACCACTACCTGCTCACCAAGGACGAGGGCTTCGTCGAGGCCATGTGGCCGGTCGTCGAGAAGGCCATCGGGTTCGTCCTCGACCTCCAACAGCCCCGTGGCGAGATCCTGTGGGCCCGCCACACCGACGGCACCCCGTGGTCGTTCGCCCTGCTCACCGGATCGTCCAGCATCTGTCACAGCTTGCGTTGCGCCGTCGCCGTGGCCGAGCACCTGGGCCACGAGCGACCGGACTGGGAGCTCTCCCTCGGTCGGCTGGCCGAGGTGATCCGGACTCGCCCCGACGACGCCTTCGCCCCCAAGCACCGCTGGGCCATGGACTGGTACTACCCGGTGCTGAGTGGTGCGCTCATCGGTGCCGCGGCCCGCGAACACCTCGACGACCGACGCGACACCTTCGTCATGGACGGCAAGGGCGTGCGTTGCGTCAGCGATCGGCCGTGGATCACCGCCGCCGAGACCTGCGAGTGCATGATGGCGTACCTCCTGGTGGGCGAGCACGACTTCGCCGCCGATCTGTTCCGCTGGGTCCAGAACCTCCGCGACGACGACGGTCGGTACTTCACCGGCATCGTGTACCCCCAGCTGTCCCATTTCCCGGCCGGAGAGCGATCCACCTACACCGCCTCGGCCATCATCCTCGGGGCCGACGCCCTCAGCCGCACCAGCGCGGCCTCCGGCCTGTTCGTCGATCACGATCTGCTGCCTCCCATCATCGAGGTCAGCGACGACGTGCGCGATCCCAGTCTCGACTGATCCGGCCCCCGGCAACGGCGGCGGAGCCGGGTCAGATGCCGGGCCCGGTGCGACGGAGGACCCGCAGCGACCCCACCGCTTCGATCTCCTCGAAGGCGCCCGATTCCCGGGCCCGGGTGTAGATCTCGAAGGGAGGCCGTCCACCGTCGGCCGGGTCGGCGAAGACGTCGTGGATGCACAACGTCCCGTGGAGGACCACCAAGCGGGCCCAGCTCTCGTAGTCACGATGGGCCGGCTCGTGGCCGTGACCCCCGTCGATGAACAGCAACGCCAGCTCGGTGGACCACGCCCCGGCAACGGTGGGCGAGTCCCCCACCA
>Ga0224505_10000224_pt1 | contig 42680 bp, 42 predicted proteins | sample SF_Jan12_sed_USG_FD_169102 | JGI IMG/M metagenome (GOLD analysis project Ga0224505, IMG submission 169102) | Sediment microbial communities from San Francisco Bay, California, United States - SF_Jan12_sed_USGS_4_1 | ecosystem: Environmental > Aquatic > Marine > Sediment | place: USA: California... | reverse complement strand
TTCAAAATGGTGTGGCGCAGGCGGCTGGCGTTTCGGGGCTGCTTTTCTTTATAAGAATATAGAACCTGAATTTAAACAAGCGCTGATAGGAATTGGATCAGAAACATATTCCTGTGCTCCTACTCCAGTTCAGATGGCGGCAAAAGTTGCGTATAAAAACTACAATAAAACATTGAATTATTTGAGTATGCAAACAAATATCCTGAAACAAATAGGAAATTATTGCGCGGCACATTTGAACGCATCCGGAATAAGGGTACATCCGCCTGCAGGAGGCTTTTATCTTTTTCCTGATTTCTCACACCATAAAGAAAAGTTACGTGCTCACCGAATTACAACATCAAATGAATTATGCCGGCATTTACTAGAAGACACAGGCGTTGCTCTTTTGCCTGCATCAGCTTTCGGATTTGACCAGGATTATCCAGCAGCAAGATTAGCCTATGTTGATTTTCAAGCCCCATTAGAAGGTGTTGAATTTGATTTGATGGTTGATTGCCCCAATGTTATTGAGGGAATTAGTAAGATATGCGATTGGATTGACTCATTAGGCTAAATAATAAACCACATTTATGAAAAAATATTATCTAATCGGAATTCCTTTGACCTTCATAGTCATTTTTAATTTAGGTTATGTTTTTCATGACTTATTAATGGGAACATGGTTGCATGAAAAAGAAGCGGCAATAAGCAGAGAAAGTTATATCATTCCAGCAATTGCATTAGCGTTTTTACTGTATTCAATTATACAGTCATTCTTACTGCCCATTTTTTATTTTTACGCTAAAACTCAGTATAACTGGGGGATCTTTAAAACTGCCATAGCCTTTGGAGCGTTAATAGGTTTTTTGTGGGATGCTCTACAAGGTGGCATAATTGAATACGCAACATTCAACATGCCCATAGAAGTGGTTTTTGTAGATTCAGGGTTTCATGTTGTTGAAGGAATATACACAGCCGTAATTTTAGCATTCTTCTATTCAAAATTTAATAGGCAACTACTTGAAAAGTAAAACAGAAGTGAAGCTATCTGTGAATTCAAAAGAGATCCGCACTGTAGAACCAGAACGTATGTACAAGCTTGGCTCTTGGACTATTATTATACGCCAAATTTGGTAAAGCTATATAATCCAAGTAATGAACAAATTTATCAAATACTTACAAGGCGGAGATTTAAGGTCAATTGCAGAAGTCGAGAAACTATTGCCATTGGTAAAAACCCAATCGGATTTTGACGAATTGTTTGAAAATTTGTTTTCAATAGACAGGTTGGTCGTAATGCGAACAGCGGACGCACTAGAAAAAATATCGGCAACTAATCCTGAACTATTGTCAAACCACAAAGCAGAAATCATAAACTTTCTCGACACTGCACACGACAAGGAATTTATGTGGCATTTAGCATTAATGGTATCTCGACTTGACCTGACAACGAATCAACTGGGCAAAGTTTGGGCGAAATTGACAAAATGGGCAAAGGATAAGAAACAAAGTAGGATTGTAAGAGTGAACTCAATTCAAACACTTTTTGATTTGATGAAAAAACATAAGGTGCTTGAAACTGACTTAAACCAGACCATCCGTGAAATAAAAAAAGAGAATATGCCTTCAATCAATGCACGTTTGAAGAAATTGAAAAAGTAGCAATCTGAGAAAGTAATGGTGGTAACAATGTATATAAAAACAAGTTGAGAAAGCTGTGAATTCAAGGCTTCATGAACTTAACCCCATTAAATAAAAGATCACTCCTGAATTTTTGTCTTCTGGAGTTGATCCTTTCCGTTCCCTTTTGGGTGATCCATGCATTGGCAGGCGCAGGCGTAATTTCAAATCTTCAAATGTTGAATGCCACGTGGTCACTTACTCCGATGAAAGCAGCTGCCATTCTTATTTATCGAGAAGATGGGAAAGAGCGCGTTAAGCAACTTTTTAAACGATGTCTCGATTATAGGCGAAACTGATCAATAGAATGACGCCTATAATGGCAGTAAAATTACGAACACCTTCTGCTTAAAAATGATACTAAAAATTCCATTTTATGGCTGAATCATTCCTATAGTTGAATAACACCGAATCTCTAGTTATTTTTAAATGACTGGAATCCGATCAAAAAAGCAAAAGTGTTTACATCAGAAATATTATATTCAGCAGCCAGATTGATTTTCCAAATGGAATAAGTAACACCAAAAAAACCCTGCGTAACTAATAGATTTTCTTTAGCAAGATCAACTTTAGTGGTTGTTTCAGTTCCCATTACAAATCCTTCTCTAATGCCTAAATAAGGAGTAAGAAAGGCTATTTTTTTACTAACCAGCAGATCAAGACTACCAATGTTAATATTATAATCAGGAACTCCGGTGAGCGAAGTGAAGGATGCTCTAATCGCCGTAGCGGGTATTTTTTTAGACTCTTTTATAAAGGAATATTTCAATTCACCGCCAATCATACCATAATTTGCATCTAGTGCTTTGGTCCAAAAAGCCCCAATTTCCACTTTATCAGATATACCATATTTCCCGCGAATCGATGGAATTTTAATCCTATCACCTAAAGGACAATCTTCATCTGGATGCGTAAAGGTGTTGATCCAGGCAAGATCGTGTTGGTTAACAGGTGTAGATGAGTAGTCGATGGCGATGCTAAAATGCCGTTTACCAATAGTTTTGGCAGAAGCTAATGATTTGAATGTTGCAAGTTCACCAACTTGTCTGGTGTATCTCTTCCATTGATCTTGTGTTAGTGAAGGGTCAATAACCATTGAACAACTTTCGACGCTTGGGTCAATATGCCAATAAACATTGCTGCCTGTCGTCTGCCCATATACTTGCGGCGTAAAGAACAATACGCCCAAAGCAACCTTCATGACAATTTGGGTTTTCATATGATTTAGATTGTTGGAATTCTCCATGAAGGTAGCCAAGCGACTTTTAGCAGCGCAATGATAATGATCATTACTTTTTGATGCGTTTTAACACCGTAATTATTTAGACCAGATAATCATTTTGGTATTGACATTCTGATGCCTTCTTGTCCGCACCAGGCCAAAGAAACTAACAGCTTGTGATAAAATGCTGCCAAATCAAATGGAAAAACACATTATATGGTATATAGTGTTTTCCTCACGTGTGCGCGAACTAGTTTCAATCTCTTTTTGTCATCATTATGGAAGCCAGGACATTACTGGATGTGTTCAAAGCCCCTGTTTAGAAGATGAAAAGTATATTGTTTTTATGTATATCCCTCCTTTTGTCATTCCAGAAAGACCCCTTTGAAAGGAAGCGGGAAGAAATGGTTTCACAAACCATAGAAAAGAATGGCGTAACAGACAAGGCCGTGCTGAAGTCAATGCGGGCGGTAAAGCGGCATTTGTTCGTACCTGAAGATATTGCATCCAGCGCCTATGAAGACAGGCCTTTGCCCATAGGTTACGGTCAGACCATTTCACAACCCTTCATTGTTGCCTACATGACTGAAGTGATTAAACCAAAACCTGAGTACAACGTGCTGGAGATTGGAACGGGGTCCGGTTATCAGGCCGCAGTCCTGGCTGAAATTGTAAAAGAAGTATACACCATAGAAATAATCCCGGAACTTGGGAATGCCGCTGCCGCAAGATTAAAGAAATTGGGATACCGTAATGTGACTGCAAAAGTAGCCGACGGATATTTTGGCTGGCCTGAACACGGACCTTATGATGCCATCGTCGTAACGGCGGCGGCTGAATTTGTTCCACCTCCTTTGCTTGAGCAACTAAAAGATGGCGGCAAAATAGTCATACCGATTGGTTCTCCGTTTATGAATCAAACGCTTATGGTAATAGAGAAAAAAGGAAAGAAAATAACCACCAGGAGTTTGATGCCTGTGGTTTTTGTACCGTTTACAAGAGAGAAGGACTGAAGCCAGTGAGGGCTATAATACATCTCACTCTGCTTTCTTAGAAGTTGCCTTCCATGTAACAACATAATGGCGTGATTAGCCGCAACACCTCACGACTGACTGACCACCCACCCATCAAGCATGAAGACATTCAGACTTCCTGTATCCATAGCCCTCCTTTCTGCTGCCATCATTGCGTTTCAGCTTGCTTTAATACAAATACTCTCTATCGTGCAATGGTACCATTTTGCGTATATGGTTATATCTGTAGCACTGCTTGGATTTGGTGCAGCAGGATCAATGCTTGCCATACTCCGTAAAAGTATGGTAAGCCATACAATATTGCTCACCCCGATTTCAATGATGTTGACCGGTATGGCAATGTCTGTGGTTACTGATGTCTCACAAATGGCTGTTGTCCGCTTCGATTCCTATTTATTGTTTTCTGAATATACCCATATCGGAAAGTTATTTATTACCTACCTGTCGTTTTTTGTTCCGTTCTTCCTCGGGGCTTTAGCCATCGGGTTAGTATTTGTGAAATATGTTGATGATATCGGGAAAATATATTTTGCGAATCTATTGGGTTCGGGTGCAGGAGGTGTAACGGCTTTACTCCTTATATGGTTCTTCTTTCCAAACCAATTGCCAGCCTTAATTGCAATCTTGCCGGTGCTGGCCGGATTGCTAATCATTCCAAAAGCTAAATGGCATTTACCTGTTGCTTTTGCGCTGGTCGCCGGTGCGTTAATCACCTGGAAGTGTTTGTCCCCGCCTCAGCTAGTCTCATCGGAATTCAAAGATATTAGCAAAACCCTACTCCTTCCGGACGCCAAAATTACACTGGAAAAAACGAGTCCTTATGGCGTTGTTCAAATGGTCACTTCACCAGTATTGAGATACGCTCCCGGGATGAGTCTTACCGCTCAAAAAACCGCGAAGGTGAAAATGGCCGCGTTCATAAACGGTGATTGGTTTGGGCCCGTTACGGATTGGAAGCAATCGGACACTTCCATGATCCTTGATTATACAACTTCAGCGTTACCTTACACAATGGGGCAAAGAAACAATGTGGTGGTACTGCAGCCGGGTACGGGTATTGACGTCGCACATGCCGTGAGCCGGGGCGCAAAAAATGTTGTAGCGGTTGAAGCCAATCCGATAATGCTATCCACTTTAAAATACCAATTTGCAAGGGACACTGATTCACTGTTTTCTCATCCTGCGGTATCTGTCCATAGTCTTGAGCCACGTACATTCTTGTCCATGGATACCTCACATTTTGATCTAATTGTATTGCCTATAGTAGGAGCATTTGGTGGCTCATCAGGATTATATGCAATGCATGAACAATTTATGCTAACCAGGGAATCATTCCAGGAAATGTGGCGCTCACTGAATGCACACGGAGTTATCAGTGTAACATCCTGGATGGACTATCCCGTTCGCAACCCCTTAAAAATTCTGGCGACGATGGTAGAAGTCCTTAACACATTTGGCATACACAATGCAAAAGATCATATTGCCGCAATCCGGAGTTGGGGCACGATAACCTTTGTGATGTCAAAGTCATCCTTGCAGGAAAATGAAATCAATGATATCAGAAGCTTTTGTGAACAGATGATGTTCGATCCGGCTATTCTTCCGCAAGTGAGTGTTGAAGAGCGAACACGGTATAACCAGTTTCAGGATGATCTTTTTTTTGATTACGTTGACAAGATATTTTCACCAGAAAGAGATGCGCTTTACGCGGACTATGATTTTAACATCAAACCGGCTACAGACAATAAACCTTATTTCTCTCAATATATTAAGTGGGGCAGTCTTAACCGGCTGGCACAATTCTTTGGCAACCGCTCGCTCCCATTTTTCGAAATAGGTTCACTGCTGGTTATTGTTACACTGATTCAGATTTCTGTAGCTTCATTGGTATTTATTCTTCTTCCCCTGTTTATAATCGGATGGAGGGGCAAAAGCAAGGCCAGCATTGTCCTTTACTTTAGTGGAATAGGGCTCGGTTATATGTTTGTTGAAATGGTATTCATTCAGCGCCTCATACTATATTTTGGGAGTCCGCTATATGCTGCCTCAGCAGTCATTACGGCGTTGTTGATTTTCTCAGGGTTAGGAAGCTATCATTCGAACTACTTTTCGTTAAACAAAAAAAGGCTGCTGCTGATTTTCACATTCATCATTTCTATACTTTTTGTTTATTCATTTACATTAACGACTGTGTTGCAGCAGACGGTTCATGTAAACCTGTTCTTAAAAGTGTTGATTGTACTCCTGATTATCGCACCCCTGGCATTCTGCATGGGTATCCCCTTCCCTGCCGGCCTAACGCATATTTCAAAAAAGACCAAAGAACTGGTACCCTGGGCCTGGGGGATCAACGGCTGTGTGTCAGTGATCAGCACTGTTCTTGCCACGATGGTCGCAGCTGAAATGGGATTTACATGGGTAATCCTGTTTGCCGCATTAGCATATTGTCTTCCTTTGTTTGTGCAGTTAAGCAAGGAAGCAGGACCTGCATCAATTACAGAACGCCAATAACAAAAGATATACTCGATATATGAAAACACTGAAAAGTATGAAAGTCATGCAGTTGGCAATGATTACTACCCCGCAACGGTGCAAGACTAGTAGCAAATTACACTGGCAGCAGGTGCTCAAAATCATGGATTCTGGCAATTTGCTGTCGTATTATCTTTCAATCCAAAAATTCAAATCCCTGACATCCAGTGGCATCGTATTTAGATAGCCGGATTACTTCACGGGTATAGCAGTGGCCGGAAAACACAGTCTGTCTGGTTGTTTCAACATTTCAGTAGATTGGTAATCGCTATAGCCTTGGAATTCATGAAATTCAACGTCATCATAACAAATTACTAAGATATGAATCTCCTGATAATAGGCGGTACAGGAAAAACAGGGCGTGAATTGATCAAACAAGGGCTGGATCAAGGGCATTTCATTACTGCCATGGTGCGTAACCCTGCTAAATTGAGAAATGATAATCCCAAGCTAAAAGTAATTAAAGGAAATGTTCTTATTCCTGAAGATTTAGAGATTGCCGTTCAAGGGCAAGATGCAGTATTATCAGCACTGGGACATAAACGCTTCTTTATTAAGACAAGTATCCTTTCAAAGGGTACAAAGAATATTATCAGTGCAATGGATAAAACCAATGTAAAACGATTTATCTGCATTACATCGCTGGGTATACAGGATAGCAAATTCAGGCTTGGGTTGTATTATACCCTATTTGTAATCCCCGTAATTCTTTTCTTCTATTTTAGAGATAAAGCGAAGCAAGAAAGACTCATTATGAAAAGTAAATTGGATTGGACTATCGTTCGTCCTGGCCAGCTTACCAATGGAACAAAAAGAACAACGTACAGCCATGGGCCTAAGCTTGGAAGCTACATTTTGACAAACATGATTTCACGAAAAAATGTAGCTCATTTTATGCTGAAGCAAGTGAGTGAAAAAACCTACATGCACAAGACTCCCGGTATCATATACTAGCTGACTGAAGCTAAGAATGCATAGGTAATGCTAGAACAAGAAACTGACATCCATGAGTAGGCAATTATTAGTTCCATTGCTGATTGCAATCATAACGACTGTTAATATTCGCGGTTGTTTCTTTAACCTTAACATCCGTACTAGCATTTATACCTGGCATGATTATCCCTTCATAATCTGCCTTAATACATTTTACAAGAAGGTACCCAATCCTGACAGCATATTGACGCTCTACTTAGTATTGTTGGGAATTCAATTTATCCACTTCACCGAAGAATACTTAACTGATTTTAATATAGAAGTACCCTTACTTTTAGGTCAGGAAGCCTACCCAAAAGATTATTGGTTACCATTCAACATGGTAGCCTATTCCATATTTACGATCGGAGGTTTAAGCGGACAAAGGAGCTGATGATCATCCCGCTGTTTTTCATTATCGTGGGTGTCCTCTTAAATGCCATAGGTCATATCATGGCATCAATCTACGTTGGAGGTTATTTTTCAGGGCTATACACAGCACTGCTTTATGTCGTTATCGGCCCAATAATGATGAACAGAATATTGAATGAGACTAGGACTATGGTCATGAAGTAAGAAAATTGAAGAAACGGTTTTGGTTGGACGATTCCGCGCCGGCAATGGAAAACACACCGAACAGATTAGGATGATATTTTATTCACGACGTATATTTTTTTGAAGGACGCCTCAGGGTACCTTTTTCCCTAAACATTTGCACATCCGTGCTTGACCTGACGTTTCAGATTATTGTATGCTGCCCATTCATCCCTGTCTGTTTATTTTTCTGGTACTGCCTCCATCAAAAGTTGGTAAGCTTTGTTTAACGCTTTTGCTCCTTCCCCGGCACCCTTGTAGTGCCCAAGCCTCACAACCACCAGGCCATGCGAAGGGATAATTGTCGCAGATTGACCGCCTGCTCCTTGCATCGAGTAAGCTTCTTTTGGTATGGGGTCCCCGCCATCACCGTTAACCCAAAAGAAACCACCGTAAATCGGCCGGCCATCTTTAACCCACGGCTCTGCAAGCGTGCTTACAAAATCGACAAATCCTTCCGGCAAAATTCTTTCGCCGTTCCATACACCATCCTGCAAATACAAATTACCAAGCCTGGCCCAATCGCGTGCGGATGCAAATTCGTATCCCTGTGTGAGGAAATTACCATAAGGGTCGGCCTCCATGATCATGGAGCGTATCCCAATCTTATCAAACAATGCGCGTTGCGGAAATTCATGGTAATTTTCACCACGTCCTTCCACGCCCAGGCGAATAAGATAATTGATCAGTACCGGGTCGGAGTTGCGATAGCGGCCTACTGTATTTGGAAGCCATTGCTGGGGCCTTGTTGCCGCCCATTGAAATGAATTGATGCATCCGGTGTATACATACAGGTGATCCGGATATCCAATGGAAGGATCAAAATCTGGATCTTGCGGCGCGCGGAATCGCAATCCACTTGACATGTGGAGAATGTCTTTAATTTTGATCTGCGCACGACCATCTCCTTCGCGCTGCCACTCAGGAATTGGCGCCACCTGATCAAGCGTATAAACGCCCTGATTGATGAGCACACCCAGCATGGTTGCAGTAAGGCTTTTGCCCATTGACCAGCTTTCAAGTGGCGTATCTTTAGAAATACCATCACCATACCGCTCTCCTATCACCCTGCCTTTGTAAGTAACTACAAAAGCCGCGGTCATTCCGTCGCCTTCAAAGGCTGCATCAACCGCTTGGCGGACTTTATCCATATCCAATTCAGCAGGCATAGGTTCTTCAGGCAAAACGTCACCAATCGGCCATGGTGTTGTACCGGCATCAGGCAGGTTACGGCTTATTTTCTGCGGCTCGTAATAAACTTTATCCATCCCCATTGGAAGCGTTACACATCCCTGGCTTTGATCACCTAAGTATATTGCCGTACGTGTAACACCACTTGGCAACGTAATCGAAACTGTTTTCTTCTCAAAGTCCACAACGGGTTTGCTTACTTTGGTTCGTTCTTCAAAAGGACTTGCAAATCCGCCAACATTCGTCTCGGCAAATTCCGGGTCCAGTCCTGTGATAAATACTGCCGAGCAAAGAATTTTGGCATAACCGGAAGTGTGGTGTTCCAATGCATCCCCGGGGGGAACTTCATACGGTGTATTCAACTCAAGTGAATCACCACGCGCAATCATCTTTGCCTTGGCGGCAGCTGGATCTTCAGGTTCCTGATTAGGTGCCGGCTGCTGACAGCTTGCTAGTGTGGTGATCAACAAGACAGATGCGAGGTATCTCCAGGTGGAATTCTTTATCATAAGCTAAAGATACAAAACCCTGCCATGCTGCGCTGTGATGAGGATGGATGAATTGTGAGATACTTAGTTATGGGAAAAGGTATAGGGATAAGGTATAGGGTATCGGGTATCGGGTATGGGGTATAGGGGTAAGGGATAAGGCATAGGGTAAAGGATAAGGGTATGGGGAAGGGTAGTAATGGCATAGGAAACCTCAGCACGAGGAAAATCTTGATACACCAATAGTGGCCAAAGACGCTGTTTATAGCCTAGTTGTAATTGGACCAAGTTGACACATATCAATTTGGCTAAAGATGAAAAATTAATTGCCTAACTTAACACTGATCATCAACACCGGTGTCAGAGCATAAAATTAAGGTTGTATCAATCATAACTTCAATGAAAAATATATTCATCCTGTTCTTGGCCGGCATAACCCTACTGGCGAGCTGTAAGAAAGAAAAAGAGAAGGACAACAAGGTCTCAATCGGCTCGGTTGATAACTTATACTCTGACATTCTTGGAGAAGAAAGAAAAATTTTGGTGTATATCCCACCCAGTGCGGAGACAAGCCTTTACAGCCCACAGCGTTATCCGGTTGTCTATCTCCTTGATGGTGACAGTCACTTTCATGCCGTCACCGGAATGTTACAGCAGCTCAGCCGTAGCGCCTTTTGTCCTGAGATGATTGTTGTTGCCATTCCAAATACTGACCGGTCGCGGGACCTTACACCTTCTCACTCACTAATTATGCCTAATGGCGAGGAGCAGGAATTCCTCAAAACTAGTGGTGGTGGTGAACACTTCACCTCATTTATCGAAAAGGAACTGACACCCTATATCGAGGCCAACTATCCGACAGCCCCCTATCGTATGCTGATTGGGCATTCGTTTGGCGGCTTGTTCGCAATCAATACACTGGTGAATCATCCGGGGCTGTTTAATGCCTATGTGGCTATTGATCCAAGCATGTGGTGGGATAACAGGAGGCTACTCAACAAAATCGATTCGTCGGTAAGAAACATGAACCTAACCCACAAGAGCCTGTTTATTTCAGTTGCCAATACGATGCCCATGAACATGGACACGCTGAATGTAGCGAAAGACACCACGACTGCAACTTCACATATTCGTTCAATATTAACTTTGGCCAGGATCACGCAAAGATATCCAGCCAATGGCCTGACTTTTGGCTGGAAATATTATAACGATGATAATCATGGCTCCGTCCCACTGATTTCGGAATACGACGCGCTTCGTTTCATTTTTGGCTTTTACCGCATGAGGGACAACGAGCCCACAACCGAGACACTCATAAATCACTTCAAGAAAGTATCTGATCAGATCGGATTTACAATGCTGCCACCTGAGCCAATGGTGAATGGTATGGGGTACGATAACCTTCAGCAAAACAAGTTCGAAGAAGCCTATAGTCTTTTTGCGATGAATATTGAAAATTATCCGAATAGTGCCAATGTGTTCGACAGCATGGGCGATTACTACGTTGCCGTTGATAATAAACCAAAAGCCATGGAGAGCTTTACGAAAGCACTATCCCTAAAGGAAACAAAAGAGACAAGGGATAAGCTGGATAAAATAAAGGCGGACGAAAAGTAGCTGGCATCTGTGCCGTCTATTGCGTGAGTCTAATTATATTTATACAGTAGTAGATACCTGCAAAATTTTCATATCCACGGAAGATATGAACGCCTGAGCTTGGTGAATATTCAAAAGCGAATAATGTAATTGTATAGAAATGAAAATAAAGCGAAGGAATTTTATTAAAATAAGCAGCGCACTGTTGATGACTGGCAGCTTAACTTCAAATGCAATGGAACAACATCTCACATTTTTAAGCCCCATTGACGGGGATATGTTAAACGACATGAATGATGGCGTCGTGAAGAACGGGGCCTTGCTCACGCCCGTAAAGATCAAGGCGCCATCCGGTAGCAGCATAAGGGTCAACGGAATTGCCGCAAAATATGCGGACGGGGTATTCCTGGCCGACATCCCGCTTAAAGATTATGAAAATGTGATTGAAGCAGTGGATGAAAACACCGGACAAAAGCAACACATCAGCGTATTCTGGCTAAAACATTTTACCGGCAAATACAGACTGTCGCTGGATGATAACATCTGGTTTCTAAAAGACCTTTCTGTTAATGCGGGAAAATACAAATCCATTTTCGATAACCCCTATCTGGGTTTCCTGAAACAGGTTCATGACACCTATGGTACCAAAATCCATATTAACATATTCTACCAGACAGAAGGTTTCAACCTTTCCCAGTTGACAGCGAAATACAAAGACGAATGGAAAGCAAATGCGGAATGGATCAGACTGAGTTTTCATGCGTTACAGGAAAAACCAGACCGCCCCTATCAGCATGCAGGCTACGACGAGGTGAAAACCGATTGTGAAAAAGTAATGCATGAAATCCGGAGATTTGCGGGACAGGAACTGATTAGTCCGGTAACAACACTCCACTGGGGAGAAGCCAAAGTGGAAGGCAGCCGGGCATTGCGTGACGCAGGATATACCACACAAGTTGGATACTTCGACGTTGACAGCGACGAGGCTCCTGTTTCCTACTACCTGGATGTTGCGCAGAAACGACATATCAGCAAACGTTCAATATGGCGCGACAACAGCGAGGGCATCACCTTTGTGAGGATCAGCCAGGTCATTAATTTGTATGCACTTGAGGAAATCGTTCCTAAGCTGGAGGAAGTAAGGAAAGATCCCCGCCGATCGGAATTCATAGAACTCATGATCCACGAACAGTATTTCTACCCGTTCTATGAAGCCTACCAGCCTGATTACCGTCAAAAGGTTCTGACTGCGGTGAAGTGGGCTGTCGACAACGGGTACAAGCCGGCATTTTTGGAAGAGTGTGTACTATAGAAATTTCTTTGTATGCCGACATGAAGAATAGTTGAAGCGTCAGCTTTATTGGCGATCAAAGAATGAAAGAATAGCGTTGAGCGTCTTTGTTTTTATTTCCAGTTTGAAAAATATTAAGTGAGAAATTTCCGGAAGGTATCCAGCGTTTTATTCATGCTTTATAGCATCACGAGCTTTTCCCAGCCGGCAACGGCACAACATAATTCCGCAGAGAAAAGATTCTATGTTGGTTTGAATGCCGGCACAGGACTGTTGCTACTCTCAAAAAACGATCTTAACACATCGCGGGATGCACGTTTTTCATTAGGATTTTTTGGTGGCTACAAGCCTAATCGGTGGCTTCGCACAGGGATTATCCTTAATGGCTGGCTTATTGAAGCCTTCGGGGCTTTTGGCAGTAATCCTGAAAAGGGTGTAAGCATAAGCAACGTTTATGGCCAGCTTCAGATTTTTCCATTTGCGGAATTTCCCATTTTTGCAAATATATCCGGCGGCTACTCGAGTTATACCAATCACCATCCGGATGAATTTAATGCGCATGGTAGCGGGGGGTTGTTTGGGTTGGGGTATGAAAAAGATTTATCAAAGCGTCTTGCGGCTTCATTCGTAGTCAACTATGGTTTCGGCAGATTTAAGGATGTCGAGAATGTGGCTGCCGTTGTAAAAAATCAACACTATGATGTCATCGAGTTTTTGGTGGCCATTGTGTATCATTAGATAAGCATATCAATGGAATAGTTTTGAAATGGTTTTACTGCAATAAAAGCATGAATATAATATTTGGATTTTCGTTTTTGATGGTTTTCTCTATCACAAATGTTTGCGCGCAAAACGAACATGCTAAAACACCAGGGTATGACTTGCCGGAAATTTTAAAAACTATTGACGGGAGAAATGTAACCTCATCAGCTGCATGGAAAAAAGACAGGAGACCTGAAATTGTAACCTTGTTTGAAGATAATGTATACGGGCAAATGCCGGAGCGCTATGATAAGATTGCGTTCAATGTTACCCACGATGTTGCAGACGCGATGGACGGAAAGGCACACCTGAAGGAGGTGACCATAACAGTATGGAAAGCCGGCAAGTCAATGGATATACACCTGATTTTATTTACGCCCAATAACAAAAAACGGGCATCTGTTTTCTTGCTGATCAATAACAGGGACAAAGACAATACCGACCCTGCCAGAAACAATAAAAGTGGCTTTTGGCCGGCCGAGATGCTTATTGACAGCGGTTACGCGATTGCCGCATTTCATGTAAGCGATGCCGCACCCGATGATAAAGACACTTACCAGCATGGCGTTTTGCAACTCTATCCTGAACAGTTGCGTGCCGACAACGGCATGAAAGCCATAGGCGCCTGGGCATGGGCCGCCAGCCGTGTAATGGATTATTTCAAAACAGACAAAGACATAGATTTTACAAAGGTTAATCTCGTCGGTCATTCACGCGGTGGAAAAACAGCCCTATGGGCAGGTGCGCAGGATCAACGGTTTGCTATGGTATTTTCCAGTTGTTCAGGCAATACAGGTGCTGCTTTGGCAAGAAGACATGTTGGCGAATCTGTGAAGGAAATCAATACGGCATTTCCGCACTGGTTTAATAACAATTATAAAAAATTTAATGACGATGTAAATGCCCTGCCCGTTGACCAGCACATGCTGATCGCATTGATTGCACCACGGCCCGTGTACACTACCTCCGCAACAGAGGATATCTGGGCCGACCCGCTGGGTTCCTACATTTCTTTGCTTGAAGCTCAACCGGTGTATTCACTATATGGAAAGCAATCAGCGCTAACCGCTGAACCGCCACCGCCGAACACCCCAATTATCAATTCAATTCTCGGATACCATAACAGGGAGGGCATCCATAATCTTACCCCCTATGACTGGAGCAATTTTATAGAGTTCGCCAATTACCAATACGTGCTAAAGTAAGTGGGATAGTCAAGCGTTAATACTAGTCTAAGAAAATGATAAAACTCATTGTTATAGTTGTTCCGCTGATGGTTTACCAGGTATCATTCAGTCAGTCTGTCCAAAATGAAAAAGTCTATTTTACTGCAGGGTTTAAAATTGGCGAGATAACCAATAGCAGTGCGATTGTACTAACCCGTCTCTGTAAATCACCGAAACCCAACCCCGTTATTCATGATCGAAATCCTCCTCCATTTAGAGCACCGAAAGACTTTGACGATACTATGCCTGTGAATCAAATGGATGGTGCTGTAGAAGGCGTAATGGGTCAGGTGAGCATTGAACTTTATTCAACTACAGATACGATCGCTACAGGATGGAACTATGTGTCTTCCTACAAGGATTACACAATCAAAACCACATTCGAAAGCCTCAGACCGGATACAGAGTACCGTATTGTCCTTTTGGGAAGGAAAACTGAAAATTCTCCGATCACTTCAATTGCGGGACAATTCAGAACCGCGCCGAATCCACAACAAATTAAACCGGTGCTTTTCACCTCTTCTACGTGTCAGTATTTTTGGGACTTTGACGATTCCGTCAGGGGATTTAAAATTTACGACAGGATGCTTGAATTGAACCCGGACTTTCACTGCCAAACCGGGGATTATGTCTATTACGATAAGCCAGGCCCCATGGCCTATACCATTGCCAAGGCAAGACATAAATGGACTGCTATTAATGCATGGCCGTCTTTAGTTGATTTTTATGCAAGAACGCCGCTGTTCATTCAAAAAGACGACCATGATATTACAAAAGATGATGTTACGCCTTTCAGTCAGCCTTTTGGTGAACTTTCTTTTCAGGATGGCCTGGCAATCTGGTATGAACAAACGCCTACCATTGAAAATAAGCCTTACAGAAGTTCAAGATATGGAATGGATTTGGAAATTTGGTTTGTCGAAGGCCGTGAATTCAGAAATGCTAACAATGCCGATACTCCAAACAAAACAATATGGGGAGATGAACAGAAGGAGTGGTTCGTAGAATCCGTTAAGAATTCTAATGCGACATTCAAAATTCTGATGTCTCCCACGCCAGTAGTAGGGCCAGATAGGGAGAGCAAAAAAGATAATCATGCTAACAATGCATACGAAAAAGAAAGTGTATGGCTCAAGGACTTCATAGCGTCACAAAAAAATATGTTCATCGTCAATGGCGATCGTCATTGGCAATATGTTTCCAAAGATGTAAGAACCGGTGTTTTGGAATTCAGTCAAGGTCCCTCAAGTGATGAACATGCACAAGGCTGGAAACCGGAGGACGTACGGCCAGAACACGAATTCTTAAGAGTCAAAGGCGGATTCCTTGCGGTGAGGGTTGACCGAATAAATAATCATCCCATAATAACCTTTACCCATTACGATGTAAATGGCAATGTTGTCAACAATAAGATTATTGCAGACAAATGAAAATGAAATTGTGCGACGAGGTAAGGATATTGCTGGTATGCATATAGTTTTCCAACTTATCAGTGCGGTCAATTGGCACCTTGCCTGATTCAACCCGTGGCCGCGATTGCTGCTTTTCTGCAAGCCTAAGGGAATATTCACTGCGCATAATTCAGGCCTGACTTTTGTCAGCCGAAAAAACTTCAAATTGTTTAAATTAGGTCTCGTACGATATGGCACATTTACCCCCACTTATCATAGACCTTGCCCTTATTCTGGCTGTTGCCGGAATCACAACGTTGATTTTTAAGAGAATCCATCAGCCGGTTGTGCTGGGCTACGTTATTGCCGGTTTTTTGGTCGGGCCACATGTATCGTTAATACCAACTGTGGTCGACGCGGAAGGGATAAGAATATGGTCCGAAATAGGTGTGATCTTTCTTTTATTTTCGCTTGGTCTTGAATTCAGTTTTAAAAAACTGATCAAAGTAGGTGGCGCCGCTTCCGTTACGGCTCTGGTTGGAGTTACGTTGATGAATGGCGCAGGCTATTTAACAGGGTATCTTCTCGGTTGGGGCATGATGGATAGCATATTCCTGGGTGCCATACTTTCCATCTCATCGACCACCATTATCATGCGTGCCTTTGACGAACTCGGTGTACGAACAAAAAAATTCGCTACACTAGTTGTTGGTGTATTGGTCGTGCAGGACTTTGTGGCCATCTTATTGTTGGTATTGCTTTCAACATTTGCTGTCAGCAGGCAGTTTGCAGGATATGAATTACTAAACCAGATTCTAAAACTTTTGTTCTTTCTAATTTTATGGTTCCTGGCCGGAATATTCTTTATCCCGACATTCTTCAAGGGAGCACGAAGTCTACTCAATGATGAAACCATGTTAATTGTTTCCATTGCTTTATGTTTACTGATGGTTTGGCTGGCTGTGGAGGTGGGGTTTTCTGCCGCCCTCGGTGCTTTTATTATGGGCTCCATACTTGCGGAAACTACCCAGGCTGAACGGATTGAAAATCTTATAAAATCAGTAAAGAACCTATTTGCTGCGATATTCTTCATTTCTGTTGGCATGATGATCGATCCTGGAGTTTTGATTGAATATAGCGTCTCGATTCTCATTATTACAGCGATCATCATTGTCGGGATGACCCTGACAATTACACTTGGTGCAATACTTTCAGGACAATCCTTGCAGCATTCGATACAGGCCGGAATGAGCTTGGCCCAAATCGGCGAGTTTTCATTTATTATCGCCTTATTAGGTGCATCGCTTAAAGTCACAAATGCCTTCCTGTATCCGATTGCTGTTGCAGCCTCAGCCCTCACAACATTTACCACACCATTTCTAATCAAAAGTTCAGGTAGTGTTTATGCGTTTCTAGAAACTCATCTACCCCAACGATGGATTAAAGGCATGAACCGGTATAGTACAAGTTCACAGCAACTTTCCGCCTTTAGCGAATGGAAGGAAATAATTCGTGCCTACGTCGTTAATTCAGCAATTCATTCCGTATTAATCGGCGCCTTAATCTTTTTTTCGGAAAAGTTCATCAAGCCATTTGTCTCCGAACTCCTCAAAGATGATCTTATCGGTTCGATTACCTCAATAGTACTCACCCTGATGCTGATGATTCCGTTCATTTGGGCGCTTTCAATACGAAGGATAAAGCGTGATGCATACGCCAATTTGTGGTTAAACAAGAAACTAAACAGGGGACCCCTCATTGCGATTGAAATAACGCGTATAGCGCTGGCAGTATTCCTGGTGAGCGTTTTAATCGATATTTATTTTTCGCTTTCTGTCGCTTTCTTTGTGGCAATTCTGTCAATGGCGATCGCCACCGTTTTATTCAACTGGAAATTGCAGCGTTTTTATGAAAGGATTGAACACCTTTTTCTGAGTAATCTTAATGAAAGAGAACGGCAACGGCCGGTGAAACAAGAGATCACTCCCTGGGACGCACATCTTGCCACGTTTGATGTTCAATCTCAATTTAAACATTCAGGAAAACAGCTGAAGGATCTTCAACTCAGAGAAAAATATGGTGTTAACATTGCGCTGATTGAAAGAGGGGCCCAGTCTATCGTTACACCTGATCGATATGAACGACTTTATCCTGGAGACAAATTATCAATCATTGGCACGGATGATCAGTTGGCGCTGATGAAAGACGTGTTCGAGGACTATCCAAACAGTAGAAGAGAACCAGAAATACAGGAAGATGAAATCACGCTACAAAATTATACAATTACCAAAGATTCCCGATTATACAATCAAACCATCCGAAATTCAGGAATCCGTAATGATGCAAACGCACTCGTGGTGGGTTTTGAAAGGAATGGGCAACGAATCCTGAATCCGGAGTCTTCTGTTTATATGCAGGAAGGAGATATCGTATGGATAGTCGGTGTGAAGCAAAAATTACAAACTTTCTTTGATAATAAATAAAGAGGTAGATGCGTGAATTCGGGCTAAGGGTACCGCAGCATCAGCCACCGTGCGATAAGCATACTTTGCTTTCTTAATTCTCGATTATTACGTTAACCCAAAAATTGTATCTGGCCTCTTGATGAAGATTTTCTATGATGCGCGTTTACAATTTAATCGTTAACGGCCAGCCCGAAAATTGTTTGCCGCCACGGCTTTGAACATCCGCATTTCGGGGCCAGCATTCAAAGGTGACTGTATTCTTCATTTTATGGAATCGAATCAGTCCATACCCTGCCCCGTTGGAATCACTATCCGGATTTGCATAGGCATACAGGGAAATTTTATTGGCAAACCCATCGAGGTAATCACCCGTCCATGGAAGTGGATTGGCAGGATCATGGTTCAAGCCAGCTTTTTCATCAGCAGGCCACCACCAGCGGCTATAATAGTCGTTGACGCTGGCCGGGACAATAAATGCCCAAGGACCATCCCCGAAGTGATGGATCCCGTGCTTTACAATTGTTGCCAAATGCTGGTCACCGCCAATATGCACAGCGTTGGCTTTCTTAATCACTTCAAGGGCCTTATTTCTACCTGTTTGTGGCCACCCGTTTGAATCCATATCTGCATGCAGCCGATTTTCTTTCGACCCATGCAGATGGGTAGCACAAGCAAACCCTGTTTGCGACAGCACGGCCTTCATTTGAATATTTTCATTCATAGTACTCCAATCTTCCAGGAATTTGAGCTGCCGGTCTCCCAGTAATTTCAGTCCCGGCAGATCTACCGATTTGGGATCGTAATTCGGATCGTTGATATGATCCGGACGAGGTCCTAGTTGCGGAATTTTACCCATTGGACCTGACTTGAATTTACGGTCTTCGATAATGGCAAAATCCACACCGCCAATATTGAGGTGGGTATAATATACACCGATGCCCTGTCCTACCGGTGTTGGATCGTAGGGGTCTGGAAGGTTGGCCGTCTGACACCTTTCCACCATCTTGACATACTCCGGATGGAAAGTATATCCACCATCACTGGCACCTTCTGCAATGGACACCTTTCCATTTTCGCCCCATAAATTCCCCTGGCCAATATCATGATCGTCGGGGATACTGACGCATGGCCGGTTTCTGAATATCTCCCTGAACTGCAAACCAAATTTCAGCCATGCCGCCGTATGTTCGCTGTGATCGTACGATTGGTCGCCAGCAAAAAACACGAGGTCGGGATTCTGAAAGTTGATGTTCCTGACATAGTTCTCCCGCATACCCCGATCGTGGTTCGAATTGCAGGACATCGCCGCCAGGACAATTTCTGTCTTATCCTTCGGGTCTTTTCTGATCAACCCTTCAAAGGACGCTGATTCTCCATGCAATATCCGATATGGAATGTCTTTGGAATTATCCCAGTTTTCTACCCTGAATAATGCGGACCAGCCAAGATCGTTTACTTTTTGTTTTTGAATTTCCTCCCACGTATCCCCCACTTTGATTTCCAGTCTTACTTCACGGGTTTCATTTGGGTACAGTGGAAAGAGCTGCGCGGAGAGCTTCAAGGTGTTGTTTGATACCGTATACAACCCGAAAGCAACTACATCCTCTCTGGGTACCTTTATGTTGACAATTACGCTCTCACCTCTGTTCCACCAGTCATTCGTTGCCAACGTGTCAATTCCGCTAAAGGGAGCAAGTACCGGGGGCACCATGTCAGTTTGCATGGAAGTTTGCTTACATGCCACCAGCATGAATAAAATTATTGAGCGTGTGACCAAATAGTTTCTCATAGAAGGGTATTACAGTTTTGTGATACCTAATGTACATGAAAATAGAGTAGGCCTCAAAAGCAATTAATCTTTATTGTGGGGAGACATTTATGACCTCTGTACGAGATTTGCTGGAATGTTAACTTATGTTTCTTCTCATGCTGATTCTATGAGTTAAGTCATTGCTTTTTTAACTTTTTCAGTTTCACATTAAGGTATGGTAGTGACTGGACTTCCGTGTATCTTTATCCAGGTTATTTTATTCATGCATCGACAGATATGGGTCAATTTCATGCCAGGCACGTTGAAGAGGTAGTTTCCAGTTTGCATGCTGATCTTTCAAGAGGCTTAACGCAACAGCAGGTAGCAGAAAGACGCAAAAAATTCGGGCCCAACATTCTGAGAAGAAAAAAACAAAAAAGCCTCTGGTCGATTTTTTTTGAGCAGTTTGTCAATCCCATCATCTGGGTACTGATTATTGCGGGTGCACTCGCCTTTGCATTTCAGGAGGTAGTAGAAGGCATTACAATTATTATCGTAATCCTTATTACGGCATCCATTGGCTTTGGTATGGAGTGGCAAGCATTGAATTCCATGACAAAGCTGCGCCAGCTGGGGCGCGCAAAGTCCAAGGTTATCAGAGATGGACAGCGTACAGAAATTGACTCCGCCAACCTTGTTCCCGGTGATTTATTGTACCTGGAAGCAGGAGACATGGTGACAGCGGATGCCAGGCTGACGGAACAACACAATTTTATTGTGAGCGAAGCCACCTTCACAGGGGAGTCAGTCCCAATAGAAAAACAAACAGATATTTTACCTGAAGATACGATCATTGCAGAGCGCAGCAATACCGTTTTCAGTGGAACTGTTGTCACCAACGGAAATGCGAATGCCGTCATCACAGCAACCGGAAATAATACCGAACTGGGGAACATCGCTGAAATTGCCCAGGACGCTGAGAAGGAAATTACGCCACTGGATAAGCGCCTGAGAAAGTTAAGCCGCAGACTGATATGGCTTACGCTCGCTATCGCCGCATTCATTGTTATTGTCGGGATCGCCTATGGACGCGAATGGCTCATTACCGTAGAGATAGCAATTGCCCTGGCCGTTGCCGCAATTCCAGAAGGGTTGCCTGTCATTACCACCATTACATTAGCCAGGGGAATGATAAGGCTCGCCGAGAAAAACGTTATCGTCAAGACGCTGGAAGCCGTTCAAACCCTGGGAGAAACGGACGTAATATTTACCGATAAGACGGGGACGCTCACCAAGAATGAAATGCACCTGGAGTCGCTGACCTTTCAGGGAAAGACTGTTGATGTTGCTGAACTCCAAAAAAACAAAGCCACGATTCCTTCGAATGCCAAATGGATTTTAACAACAGGCGTTCTATGTAACAATAGTACTATCCCAAAAAATAGCGACGGCGTTGTGTCCGGCGATCCAAATGAAATAGCACTACTGTGGGTCGCAGCCGGGTTACTGGATGATCCTGCTTCAATAAGAACCCAATATCCGCGCATCGCTGAAATACCATTTGATGCAGATCTGAAAGTGATGGGAACACTTCATAAATCAGGGGATGGATATCTTGTGTGCGCAAAAGGCGCTACTGGAAGTATTCTGGATCGGTGCGACTTTGTGCATGATGATCGCGGGGAAAACTCTCCATTAGGAAGCACAGAAACCTGGATCAATAAAGTAGATGAGCTTTCGGCTGACGGTTTTCGCGTATTGGGCTTCGCTTACAAGGAGTTGCATGAAAAACCCAGTGAAAGAGAATTCATGCGTGGGCTCACTTTTCTTGGCTTGGGAAACTTCGTTGACCCGGTGCGTGAGGAAGTAGTTCAGCCAATTCAAGCGTGCAAAGAAGCCGGTATCAATGTGATAATGGTTACAGGCGACCATCCCGAAACGGCCGGATACATTGCACAACAGACCGGATTGGTAGAGAATGGAAGAGCGGCGTCAAAAGTACACGGCAAACAATTGTTAAGTATAGGAGACAGTAGCGTACGTACACCTTTGCTTGAAACACAAATATTTGCCCGTATCAATCCCGCACAGAAATTAAATCTGGTAGAACTATTTCAGCAGAATAACCATGTTGTGGGGATGACTGGTGATGGTGTGAATGATGCGCCTGCCTTGAAGAAAGCGGACATAGGCATCGCCATGGGGCTACGGGGCACCGAAGCGGCCAAAGAGGCCGCTGATATTGTGCTTCGCGATGATTCCTTTAGCTCTATCGTATTGGCTATACGGCAAGGGAGAATTATTTTCGAAAACATCAGGAAGTTTATCGTTTACCTTCTTTCATGCAACTTAAGTGAAATACTTGTTGTGGCTACCGCTTCCTTTTTCGATATGCCGCTGCCATTATTACCGCTTCAGATTCTCTTTCTCAACATAGTAACCGATGTTTTTCCGGCCCTTGCCCTGGGGATGGGTGAAGGCGGTCAAAACATTATGAAAAAGAAACCCAAAGACCCTGAAGAAGAAATCATCCCGCCTGAGTTATGGAGGTCAATAGTCTCCTATGGTCTGGGGATGACAATAGCTGTGGTGGGGATTGAGTTGGTTAGCCTGCATGTGCTGCAGCTACCTGATAAATCCGCTAATAACATGACCTTCTACACGCTTATTCTGGTTCAGCTCTGGAATGTTTTTAACCTTCCTGAAGCAAGTGTTTCCTTCATCAAAAATGAAGTAACGAAGAATAAGTTTGTGTGGCTGGCATTGTTGCTTTGCTTTCTTATCGTGCTGATGGTGTGGTCAATTCCAAATGCAAGGGAAGCCCTTTCATTGGTTTACTACATCAGTCCCGCGCATTGGGGCGTAATTATTCTATTCAGCTTCATACCAACCCTGCTAATACAGACAGGCAAGCGAATACTGAAAATAATTAACTAACCCTTGCGATCCATAGTGCGCATCTATCTGCTGAACTGAAAAAATAAAATCGGTTTGCCATGCATGAATGGTCTCCAAAAACCAGGAAAAATCAGCAAAAAACACAGCAGATTAGCTGCTTTGTGGTCACGCACAGTCTCTTCTGGATAAAGTTGTTGCTTCAACGGATCAAATGAAAATCAATTTACACGATGACGCGTGTCATGTGAATTTTGCGCTTTTCATCTTAATTTTTTGTCAAAGCAAAATAATGGAAGCAAGTTGGAAGGATAATTTTGTCGAGCTGGATGTAAATAAGCCCATCTGGGATCGGTTTTATATGGTAGCGCCGCTGGTAGTAATCGGGACAAAAGAGACTGATGGTTACGACCTGGCGCCCAAGCATATGGCGATGCCCCTGGGGTGGAACAACTATTTTGGTTTTGTGTGCACACCACGGCACAAAACCTACCACAATGCCAGGGAATATGGCGCCTTTACCGTCAGCTTTCCAAAGCCTGATCAGGTGGTTCTGGCAAGTCTGGCAGCTTCACCTAGGAATGATAAACCCGGACACAAGCCTATTCTGGATAATTTGAAGACACTGCCGGCTGAGGTGATTGATGGTGTCTTTCTGAAAAATTCATACTTGTATTTGGAATGTAACCTGGATCGCATCATCGATGGATTTGGTGTGAACAGCCTGATCATCGGTGAAGTTGTAGCATCGTACGTAGACAAGGATGCTGTGATAAAGTCAGATGCAGATGATCAGCAATTGCTGTATCAGGCGCCCTTGCTGACCTACTTACCACCAGGGCGTTTTGCCACCATCCGGGAAACGATGGCATTCCCTTTTCCGGCAGATTTTGAGAAATAGATTATGTTGAGTGCTCAGGAAATAGTAACCTATCTGGAAAGTCATCGGCAAGAAATGATTGACCTGCTGGTCAAGCTGGCCGAGGTAGAATCTCCTTCTACAGATCCACAATCACAGGAGCTGGTGATTAATCTCCTAAAAGAGGCCTTTGATGTACTGGATTATAAAACAGTAATCGTAAAAGGGAAAAAGACTGGCGGGTATTTGTATGCGCGCCCCCTTCAACGTCCAAAAAAAAGGCCACTGCAATTAATGGTAGGTCATTGCGATACGGTCTGGCCTATCCACACAGTGGAAAAAATGCCTGTACAAGCAGCAAACAACGAAGTGAAAGGTCCCGGAGTGTACGATATGAAGGGTGGGCTTGTGCAAATGTTGTACGCGTTACAGGTGTTGAAGTATTTCAATATTGAAACTCCGGTAACGCCCATAGCGCTGATCAATTCTGATGAAGAAATCGGCAGTCATGAGTCAACAGTTGTGATTTCGAGATTAGCAAAGATTGCGGATCGCGCCTTTATTCTTGAGCCTTCCATTGGACTGAGTGGAAAGCTTAAAACTGAAAGAAAGGGCGTAGGAAGATATACCATTACCGTCAAAGGACGAGCTGCGCATGCGGGCCTGGATCCATCAAAAGGTATTAACGCCATCGTTGAATTATCCTACCTGATACAGGAGCTATTCAAAATGAACGATGCGGAAAAAGGAATAAGTGTAAACGTTGGCATGGTTGAGGGTGGTGTCAGCGCAAATGTGGTGGCGCCGCAAAGTCGCGCTGTTATTGACGTCCGGGTGCCAACACAAAAAGATGGGGAGCGGTTGGAAAATAGAATTTTCAAACTCCAATCTCGGCATAGAGAAGTAGCGGTGGAGGTAAAGGGTAGCTTCGGTCGAAAGCCAATGGAGGCCACACCAAGAAACGCGCAATTGTGGGGGGTGGCGAAAGTAGCCGGTAATACACTTGGCATTGAGCTGGAATCTATGGCTGCAGGAGGTGCCTCAGATGGCAATACCACAAGCTTGTTCACAGCTACGTTGGACGGACTTGGGGCTACAGGGGACGGCGCGCACGCGGTGCATGAGTTTGTCATGATTGACAAAATGCTGGAACGAACAGCCTTGTTGACACTTCTGCTAACAGCCGACGCATTGGATTATAAGCAATGAATAAGCAATATATATTTTCTTCGCTAACGAGAATTTCACCATTGGAGCAAAACCCCTTTGAGATCAAAAAGATCAAAAAAGAGAATTGGCAGAATGGGGATTATGTGGTGGCCAAAGTTATTACCAGAAGAAATGCGCTTAACGTGGAATTGTCAAATGGCCGAATGGCGGAAGTCGCCCGCGGAGATCTGATCGTTGGCGCGCTGGGTACGCGTTTTGCAACGTTGGAAGCCACGGGCTCATGGAAAGACGTGGCGCGCGATGGCGAAATGCACTTGTTGACCGGCGCAGGCCTGATGGGCAAAGCAACATCACGGTCTTTTATGTTACCGCCGTTGATCGGGATCAAATACGTTGGGCATGTCAGGGTATTTGGTCACGTCGCCAATATGCGTGACTTCTATCAAAAATTGAAGTGGACTGGTTTCGACATACCTGTGATCCTCATCGTCGGCACTTCGATGTCTGCTGGTAAGACTACTGCTGCTAAGATTATCATTCGGGAGCTGAAGAAGAATGATATTTCTGTTGTGGGCGCCAAACTATCCGGTGCAGGTCGATACCGGGATACACTGAGTATGAGCGATGCAGGAGCAGACAAAATCTTTGACTTCGTAGATGTTGGTTTGCCTTCTACCATTTGCGACAAGGCAACCTATAAGTCCGCAGCAAAAAATCTGCTGTCGATGATGGCAGACGACGGCGCTGATGTCGCTGTCGTGGAAATAGGCGCCTCACCTTTGGAGCCATACAATGGTGCAACAGCTATCGATCTCATCAAGAAAAATATTAAGTGTACTATTCTCTGTGCATCCGATCCTTATGCCGTATTTGGGGTGATGCAAGCCTTCGGCTTGAAACCGGATCTTGTGAGTGGAGTTGCCACGAACACCACCGCAGGCGTTCACCTTATTGAAACCCTTTGTGGTGTCAGGGCACTGAATATTATCGACCCGGACGCAAGACCCGATATGATGAAAATTATTAAGGATAAACTGAAAGGCGAGGACGTTGCGCCAAAGATCAAATTATAACCATGCTGTCCAGGTGGGTTTCCTGCCGATAAACCATTGTCATGCAAACAGACTTTCGCTGCAGTAACAAGCATGAGCTTGAAATAAATGGCAGTGCTCTTATCAAAAAAGCAATTCCAACCGGAAATACCCCCACACGATATGCCAAATCACGTAAAAAATAAGGCGGAATAAATACATGGAGATAAAGTCATATCGCTTAAAAATGAGTAGCTGCACGGTATTGAAAAAAAACAGATTGACCCAAACGGATACAATTACCCAGGTCGGATTCGCCTGCAAGTAGAGGGCTTGATATGTTGGCTCCAGCATGGCGACCATGGGGATACAAAACCAAGCAACTTTCTCAGCATCGTAAGTTTTGAAAATTGCGGTGACGAAAAAAAATAGCCCTGTTAGCGGCAAAATATGAAAAACAATTTCAACGAAAAACCCAATGACAGGATAGAACAGCAGGGATTGGGGGAATTGGATATTCATATCTTCAGGGAAGACAATCTCTAAATCAATCAGAATGCTAATGGAAGCAGATAGAACAGCGACCAGGGCGTAACGAAGTCGTAATTGTCTACCGGTACCAATTCTAAACCAACCTTTGGCCTGTAAGAACGATAATGCCCAAAAACCCACAATTGTACTCATACCAATTGCTGCCATAGGATTTACACTACCCAGGAATCTTCGAAAAATTACGCCGTTGGAATAACTCAGTATTCCTGTCATCACTAGCACAACAATCATCAGGAATGCTAGCGCGCTATGCTGTAATCTGAAAGGAGACACCAACGCTTTGTATTTAGTGATATCAACTAAAAGTAAATGGCGCAAAAAAAGTCAGCCCAATGGCTTACCCACCCAATGCGAATCCAATGGCATAGTAAATCGCGCCGCACGTATCGATTTCAGACTATCCTTTGTTCTTTAGCGCAATCCCAACCGTAATACACATTACAGGGATTACAATGTACCTAATCCCTATCTGCGTAAAATAATCCGGAATAGACATCCCGGACATGGGAATTAAGACCACTAAATCCAATAGAAGATTCATGACTAACCACGTCAAGCCGATAGTGACGCCCTCCTTTAGATAGTCTGTACTTATTTTCTTAAAGTAGGAAACCAAAAGAAAGGCAGCAGAAACAGATCCGACGACAATCATGATTGATTTAAAAAGAAACACATCAATAGAAAGCACCCCTTCACTTGTATAGAAAAGAAAAGCACTCATAAAGGGAATCAACCACGACAAGAAGCCGTACAACGCGTTCTTAGCATATTTGTTCATAGTGATTATTTTTATTGAATCTTACTTTATTCAAATTTGATCATTCAACCTGTAGAAACGTGAAATTGAAACAATTTCTTCCATAGCATGCCAATTCCCGTCAAGTCTGATCCGCGTTTTTTCTAAACGCTTCAAAACCTGACACCACATCGAATAGTTCGCTATCAATTGTATTTTGTCTCAACCGATTATATGTTTGGGTTAGCTCGTCAAGCATTTCATTGATATTTTTCTCTGCACGTTGCATAGCAGCCAGACGGCTTGCGTTTTCACTGGCAAGTGATTCAGCACATGCTTTGAATAGTGAAACGAAAAGATACTCCCGGATCAACGCTTTCAGGGTCACTTCAAGATTTCCCAAGACTTCTGGCAGCTGATAGGTCGGCCAGGAAAGTTTCAGCAGCTCAAGCCTCCATTTTCTATCAAGAGGTAACAACCGTTGCCGGTTTGGCTTGTATAGAGCACCCGACGTGGGACTGTTGTGAAAAATATAAAGCAGGGGCGTCTCACTTCTGGTAAGGATCTCACCAATGAGCGGCGTTATGGCACTTACGGAATTCGGGACTTCAAAAACACCTGTTACAGGCAATCCCATGTCCAGCAGAAGTGCATGCATCCGTTCACCAACAGCCCAGACAGACTTTTTCCCATGGAAATGTTGCAGTGTATCAAACACAAATTCAGCCAGTACATCATTGAACTGACCGACAAGTCCCTGATCAGAACCAAAGACAACTGCCCCCAACCGATCTTCATGCTGGATTTTGTGATCCTGAAATGGTCTTCCTTTTGCCTGGTCGAAGCAAGCTATTAGTGCCAACTCAACTGTTCGATAGTAGTCTGCCAATGCAGTGACAGCCCTTTCATACTGACCAATATTTGAAGCGGCCAGCGCCTTCATGGTACTTACCACAGCTTCAAGGTCAGCTGCCCGCTCAATTTTGTTTCGTAAATTCTCGCTGGTATCGCTCATGCCTTGTTACTTTTTTTAGGCGCACCAAAGTCAACCAACCGTTGTCGGGCGATCTGCAAAAACGCATCACGATCTTCGTTTGAAAATTTTTCTGCAGCAGTCAGCCTGTTAACAATTGCGTCGGGAAGATCGCGCACAGCTCTTCGCAATGTTAATTCCGCTTCCCGCATAAGTTGCAATGGCACGTTTTCAAATAAATTGTTATTCAATGCAAGCAATAAAATAATTTGTTCATCAATCCGGACCGGCTCGAACTCCGGTTGCTTCAGGCAAGCCCGTACCCTTTGTCCGTGTGCAATACTTTTTCTAGTATGTTCATCCAGCCGGGTGCCGTAGCGGGCAAATACTTCCAATTCTTCAAACTGTGAATATGCCAGCTTGAGATTTCCTGCTACCGTCCGATAAACTTGCAGTTGTGCTTTCCCCCCCACACGCGATACGGATTTACCAACATCGACAGCAGGAAGGACGCCTAGTTCAAAAAGCTTTGGAGAAAGATATATCTGGCCATCCGTAATCGAAATAAGGTTAGTCGGGATATAAGCAGAAATATTCTGTGCTTCCGTCTCCACAATAGGCAATGCTGTGAGGGATCCACCACCCAAATCCTTGGTCAAATGGGTGGACCGTTCCAATAGCCGGGAATGGATATAGAAAATGTCTCCAGGAAAGGCTTCCCTTCCCGGAGGCCTTCGGAGCAGCAGTGAGAGCTCACGGTAGGCACGGGCATGATGGGTAAGGTCGTCATATACAATCAATACATCCTTACCCCTGGCCATAAAATGTTCCGCTATGCTTGTTGCAGCATACGGACAGACATATACGAGCCCCGGAGGATCATTCCCATTGGTGACGACTGCGACTGTGTACTCCATCGCACCCTTTTCGGTCAACATTCCGATTACTTTGGCTACCGATGATGCCCTTTGTCCGATTGAACAATAAACACAAATAACATCTTGCCCTTTTTGGTTAAGAATGGTGTCGATCGCTATGGCTGTTTTGCCAGTCTGACGATCCCCCAAAATCAATTCACGCTGTCCACGGCCTACCGGGATAAGCGTGTCAATTACTTTAATGCCTGTCTGCAGCGGTACAGTTACCGGGTCTCGGTCAACAATGGAAGGTGCAGCACGCTCGACGGGCAACCTGGTTCCGCCAGTAAACGGCATTTTCCCATCCAGCGGATTCCCCAATGGATCTACGATGCGCCCCAGAAGGGCATCTCCGACAGGAACATCTACTTCACGTCCAGTCCTTTCTACTATATCCCCGGTGTTCAGTTGATTGCATTCACCCAGCAATACTACTCCAATTTCATCTTCTTCAATGTTGAAGGCGATGCCATACAGCTCACCCGGGAATTTCAAGAGCTCTTCATAACCTGTACCTGGAAGTCCGGTTACTATTGCCGTACCTGTTGAAATAGATTTGATTCTGCCAACTTCCTTGCATGTCAATGTCTGCTGATTCTTTTCCAGCGCCAGGGCCACTTCTGCAAAAGCATGCTCAAGGGTCGTTTCGAGGTTATTGATTTCCATTTTTATCTCCTGTCTGATCCTTTTGATCCCTTTCTATCACCACAGCATTATGTCTCAGCGTTTCGATTACACTTGTTTCAAGATCGGACAGATAGGCTGAGATATTCCATGAAACTTTGTAGCCATCGACCGTAAGTTCGATACCATTGATGAGCCCAGGCGCAAACACGAAATTAATTTGCACTTCCCCACCTGTGGATTCTTTTATAGCGTCTTTTATCCTTGCCTGTAGCCCTTCCGATATTTCAAATGCGCTCTGTACAGCAACCTGCTCCCGTGGTGACCCGAATGCTTGTTTCATTTCCGCACGCTCTTTGTCATCTGGATTCCGTAGTCGTTCGATAAATAGCGCGACCATTTGCTCCTCAACTTCTATTGAAGCAAGGTCTTTCAGCGTTTTTCTGGCTACGGCGAACACTTCAGCAGCAGCGCGATTCATTATTTCTCCACCCAGCCGTTGTTGTTCAATTGCCAAGGATTTGCGCAACGTGGATCTCAATCTATCAGACTCTTTCTTGGCCTCATTGATCAATTCATCGTGCTTGGTTTTGGCAGCCTCTTTCGCCTGATTTAACATTGACATTCGCTCTCGTTCAATGGTCATATTCTTTTCCTGATATGTCTCAAGTGCTTTATCGGCATCTGCCATTTTTGTATCGGCATCTCTGATTTTTTGTGCAATGAGGTTCTCACGGTCATCGAGCGCCTTTAGCACAGGCTTATACAGAAACCGTTTCAGCAGCCAAATAAGGATGATGAAATTAATCAGTTGTGCAATGACGGTGAACCAATCAATCAACATGGTATTATCGGGTTACTACCGGGCAATAATGTGATTCCAGAATGGGTTTGCAAAAATCAGGATCATAGAAACAACCAGGGAATATATGGCTGTAGATTCAACCATCGCCAGTCCGACAAATAACGTCCTGGTGATGGTTGAGGAGGCATCAGGCTGCTGCGCCAATGAATTCAAGGCCGAAGAAACCGCCTTTCCTTCCGCAATCGCGGGAGCAATGCAACCGATGCTGGTTGTGAATCCTGCCGTTATTATGGTTACAATTGACACTAGTGTTACATTATCCATGATGTATAGTTTTATGTTCTAAAGGATGTTTTTTTTCTGAACCTGATCTCAGGGCAGCGGCAATGTATACCGTAGCGAGAATGCTGAAAATATAGGCTTGCACCATGCCGGTAAGCAGCCCGAGGACCTGCATAACGATGGGAAAGAAAAAAGGTGTTATAGCCAATAAGATTGCGAGAATCATTGTTCCGCTCATCATGTTACCAAACAAGCGGATGGCTAATGCCAGTGTGCGAGACAGTTCACTGATAATATTAAATGGCAGCATGACAATGGTGGGTTTCAGGTATGACTTGAGGTAACCCTTTAGCCCGAGCTCAGCAATACCAAACGCGGGCACCGCCACAAACACACTCAACGCTAGTGCCGCCGTAGTAGAAAGAGAACCTGTCGGGGATTCATAGCCAGGGATGATATTGCCTAAACTCGCTATCCCGATAAAAAGGAAAAGCGTACCCAGAAAACTGATATACTTCTCAGGGCGCTCAATGCCGACGTCCCGAATTTGTTTATTGATTCCGATAACAACTATTTCAAGCATACATTGCCATCTGGTCACCAGGATACCCGTCGTTAGTTTCCGCGTGATAAGCTTGGATCCCACCACAAGCACAATCATCAGCACCCAGGTCATCAATATGGTACCATTCAACTTGATGAAGCCGTATTCCCAAATTATCCAGTCATCAGGACTAAGTCTCATGGTGGCCCTCCTTTCCATTCATAATTTTGTCAGCACGCGGTAAACGTGTCAACTTGATCGTGATGATGCGCGCAGCCACAAACCCCAATAAACAAGACAAAAAGTGTTGCCATTGGCCTCCGCCTAAATAATAGAATCCTGTCAGAGCGATAGCGGTCCGTACAATGAAACTCCCGGCGAAGCAAAGCGCTGGAGCCCTGAAATTTGTACTATTCATCACCGTGAACCACAGGCCGCCGAAGAAAATAATACCTATGGCTAAGCCGCCAACGAATATCAGTACCAACATTAATATCTCATTCATACCGTTTAGTTTTTAGCTTTTATTCTCTATATCTGATTCGTCTTTTTGTTCGTCCTGCAATTCTCTGAATTCTTTCTTGACCCAATACCATGCATTGAGCGCACCTAGCAATAAACCCATAATCAGCAATGCCAACGTCCAGGAATGTTGCCCAGGAAAATGCTTATCGATCCAAATGCCTAACAATACACCCAGTAGCGTAGGGATCATCACAGACCAGCCGACCAGCCCAAACATGCTGAAGCCAAACCATAAGCCTCGCTTTGCACTGCGCTGTGCCTTGAGTTTGCGAGCCTCTTTGTTACCCACCTGGCGACTGAATTCTGTACTGTCCTCCGTTTTCATTTATTAATAAGTTCCTGAAAGTTTCTGATAAAACCGCTTTCCAGTTTTGACAACACGGCACGCACATTCTTCTCCCGTTCTTCAAGATCAACAAATTCATGCTCTACAGCTTCGCGCAGCTTCCCTAGCTCCTTGCCCCTGATGGCATTACGGGCAGACACAAACACGGAACGTCCTGTTTTCACCACTACCCCTTCATCTATTGCGATATAAACAACGCCTTCAGCCCTTGATTCATACATGAGAATACCCGCCGCCAGCGCTGCTCCGCAATCAAGCCGGTCAGGCCAGAACCCATATGAGCCTCCCCGCGTCTCAACCACTAAGCGTATTACGTCGGCCTTCGCTGTCATGACGCCATAAGGCACCAATACCTTAAGTTCCATTAATGTCGATTCCACCTTTAGTTACATTAAAACGCTTGATGCTTATCAGGCCAATTGAAGTTTAGCAAAATTATGAGCGCTTGTGTTATTTATTTATTGCCTCATCAATTGCCCCGATCATATACAAGGCGCTTTCATCATAATCTTTGAATTCGTCCTTTAGGATACGCTCACATCCATCCAGCGATTCTTCAAGACTGATTATTTTTCCTTTGGCATCACTGAATGCTTCCGTTGTCAAAAATGGCTGCGTGAGGAAACGCTCAAGCCTGCGCGCACGGTTCACTGTATTTCTATCTTCCAGCGAGAGCTGCTCAAGTCCAAGCATGGCAATGATATCTCTTAGCTCATCATATTGTGCCAGTGTTTGCCGGACTGCCTGTGCAATCCGATAATGCCGTTCACCGACTATACCCTGCGTAGCCATTTTGGAAACAGACCTGAGCGGATCGATTGCGGGGTAAAGCCCCTCGGAAGCCCGCTTTCGCGAAAGCACAATTGAAGCAGACAAATGGGAAAATGTATGCACCGCTGACGGATCGGTGAGGTCATCTGCAGGAACATATACAGCCTGGATGGAGGTAATAGCTCCTGTATCCGTAGAAGCAATTCTCTCCTCCAGTTTGGCAAGCTCGGTGCTGAGCGTTGGCTGGTAGCCTAAGCGTGACGGCATTTGTCCTAGCAACCCAGAGACTTCCATACCAGCCTGAATGAACCGATATATATTATCGATGAGCAACAGCACGTCTTTGTGCTCATCATCCCTGAAATATTCAGCCATGGTAAGGGCAGCATGCCCTACTCGAAAACGGTTGCCGGGAGGTTCATTCATCTGCCCAAACATCATTACCATTTTTGGAAGCACACCAGCTTCCTTCATTTCACGGTAAAGTTCTTCTCCCTCACGGCATCGCTCGCCAATACCACAAAAAATGCTTACACCTTCCTTCTGGCGCGCAATATTGTGTATCATCTCCGTAAGCAGTACTGTCTTTCCAACGCCTGCACCACCAAAAAGCCCGGCTTTTCCACCGCGCTCCAGCGGAACCAGCACATCAATGGCTTTTATACCTGTTTCAAATATTTCGGATTTGGTCGAACGTCTGCTAAGCGGAGGTGGTTCCTGATGGATTGACCGCCATTCCATATCGGCAGGTTCCGGTAGCCGGTCGATCGTATGCCCGAAAACATCAAAGACGCGTGAGCAGGTAGCACCTCCAACCGGTACCATGAGAGGTCCTGCAGTGTTATGGACTTCCATACCCCGGGCAAGTCCTTGCGTTGCAGTCAGCGCTACCCCGCGCACATGGTGCGTATCCAATTGCTGAAATACCTCAATTACTGTCTGCCTTTCTCTGCCAGTGTGCAATACAGTATTTATGGCGGGCATATTATCCGTAAATTTTACATCCACAACGCTACCACGGACACGCGTTACAATCCCTATCGTTGTCGCCATCGTCATACAGATTTAAAAGTATCCATTAGGAAGGTGATTCCTTATGACAATGGTTCATCAAGAATATGATTTATGTCATCCAATATTCCGCTCATTGCGGAGAAACAGATGCGGAAACCCGAAGGTGAAGTAGTTTACCCAACCAGGGTTCAACCGCAAGAATTTCCATTAGTGATTCCCAACGATCAGGCACAATACTTTGTGCTAAAAGTTATTGATCGCTGATGACCAATATCAATGTAACCGGCTTAACATTTCAATATTTTTGTGCCAGCAATCAAGAAAAGGCATGGTAGAACAGTAACGCAACGTGATATTGAAAAGTCTTTTATATCATTTTAACGAATTGATTTATGAAAGCTACATTTTTCTGTTTTCTAGTCTGGTCTACCTTACTCGCAGGTTGTGCTGTGGAAAATAAGGAGCCAGCCGAATTGCTGCTACAGGATCCTAAAATGCAGGAAAAAATATTTGATGTTATTTTAGCGGACTCCACTTATCTGGAGAGGCTTCTTGAAAAAATGAATACGGATCCTGGATTGAACAATATGCATGGCCGTATGATGAAAAGAATGTTCCATGTGGAAGGTTTGGACAGCATCATGATGGCTGATACAGTTTTCTCCGCGAGGGCGCTGAGCAACATGTGAAATGAGAAAACAGTGACGCCCATTTATATCACAAACAAGGCAAGTATTCATGCAAAGCGAAAACCAGGTACATCAGCGTAAACCCAGTTTTGAAAGCTTGATTTCATCAACCTCTCTACTGATCAAAATCCTTTTCTTTTCTGATTTTCATCACCCGGTTCCTTTTGATTGAACACTAGCTTTATTATATGCGAATCACACTCACACTTGATATTCAGAATTACTATAAAATAGATAAATATGAACACTTCTGACATTAACCAAATGTTAGCAGAAAGAGGAAATCTCTGCGTTTCCATCGTCGTGCCTACGTACCGATACCGGCGGGAACGCATGCAAGATCCTCAATTGATTCATAAGGCCGTTCAAAATGCAAAGCAATTGCTGGACAACAGCGCCTGGCCTAAGGCAGACATACAGAAAATTGTTCAACAACTGGACGCAGTAATTGAGAAGATCGACTACCTACGCCTCCAGGAAGGGCTCGCACTTTTTGTGTCTCCAAATCTTTCCAAGCTTTTTCTCCTTCCTTTTGCCGTAAAAGAGAAAACAATGCTGGGCAAGAACTTTGAAGTCCGCGACCTTTTTTATTACAACCAATTCCTGATGCCTTATTATCTCCTGGCTGTAAGCAAAAAAAGGATACCATTATACCGGGGTGAAGGAAGTAATCTTTACGAAATCCGAAATAATGACTTTCCAAAACAATACGAAGATGAATACGAATATGTCCGGCCGAGTCTGGGGAAACTACCAAGCCCTGGACTAAAGTCTTTTGATGGTGACAAATCCATTGTTCAGGAGACAAGACACATCGCATTTCTCAAGCAGGTAGATGAAGTCTTGGATAAATACCTCAAAAACGACATTCCTTTCCTGGTGGCCGGAACAACGGAACAATTGGCAAATTTTGAAAATATTTCTCAGCACATGCCGCAGCTTGTCGGTAAGATAAGTGGAAACTATGCGCATGATGCGGTGCACACCCTCTCTGATCTGGCATGGCAAAACATTACCGCGTATATAAAAAACTCACATGAAAATCTACTGCTGAAATTACAGGAAGATATCGGAAAAGGATTTGCGGTTGACGGCATCAGGAACGCCTGGAAATCAGCGAAAGAGGGAAAAGCTGCTACACTGCTGGTCGAAAAAGACTACCAGGTATCCGCCTATATTGAACCTGGTGATGAATCAAGAATACATTTGAGTCCTCCCGCCGGAGGGTATGAAATCATTACAGACGTTGTAGACGACTTAATAGAAATCGTATATGAAAAAGGAGGCAAGATTGTGATCGTGGAAAATGGCGAGCTGAAAAACTACAGTCATATCGCCATACTTCAGCGATATGTTTAGAACAGGAACAAGGGGTATAGCATCGAGCAAGGGCTTGCAATGGTTTAAAATTCCTTTCAATTATGTCAGTCGTAAATTCACACACCGAAGCAGTCGAACCTAACCTGATTGACTATGACGCGCTGCTTAGCACATTCAGTTGGAACGAAGCGTACAAAGATTTTGATGGACTGCCAAACGGTGGCGGGCTCAATATAGCCCATGAAGCCATTGATCGCCATGCAGCGGGTTTGCTCAAGGACCACGTAGCCATACGGTGGATCAGAAAAGATCGCGCTGCAAAAGATTTCACCTATCATGATCTTTACGAATTATCAAATCGTTTTGCAAACGTAATATCGAGGCTTGGGGTCGGGAAGGGAGATACGGTCTTTACACTTACAGGCCGGATTCCGGAATTATACGTTACAGCATTTGGAACCTTAAAAAGAACCGCAATTTTTTGCCCGCTATTTTCCGTGTTTGGACCGCAGCCCATTTACGAACGTTTGTCCAGGGGTGAAGCGAAAATCCTGGTAACCACATTGGACCTTTTTACAAAGAAGATAAAGCCAGTTATTGAACGATTGCCTGCGCTTCAATATGTCCTGATAACCGATACTGAAAGCCATGCGGATAAAAAGGTACTTTCTCTTCCCCTGCTCATGGCCAAGGAATCTTCAACTTTCACCATTCCACCAACGCAGAAAGAAGATCCTGCGCTGCTGCATTTTACCAGCGGCACGACAGGTATGCCGAAGGGCGCGCTGCATGTTCACGGTGCGGTGTTAACCCATATGATTACCGGCAAACTGGTTCTCGATTTTCATCCGGATGATATTTATTGGTGTACGGCCGATCCGGGATGGGTTACCGGTACATCTTATGGAATAATTGCTCCGCTGGTGAATGGCGTAACCAACATTGTCGATGAAGCGGAATTCGATGCAGCAAGATGGTATTCCATACTGCAGGACCATAAAATTAATATATGGTATACGGCACCGACAGCCATCAGGAGGCTCATGCGGATGAATATCGATCCAGCCAAACAATACAACCTGGAGCATTTGCGGCTGATTTTGAGTGTAGGTGAGCCCTTACACGCGGATGCGGTTCACTGGGGCGAGGATACGTTTGGCGTACCCATACTGGACAACTGGTGGCAGACAGAAACGGGTGGCATTATGATCTCAAACTACCGAAATATGCCTGTAAGACCCGGCTCCATGGGTAAACCACTTCCCGGAATTGAAGCCGCTATCGCTGAAATTTCTGCGGATAGCCTAAGCATAATAACCGAACCTGAAAAAAGCGGGCAGCTGGTTTTGAAACGAGGATGGCCTTCCATGTTCAAAACATATTTACACGAAGAAGAGCGGTACCAGAAATGTTTCCGGGGAGAATGGTATGTAACAGGTGACCTTGCGCGGCGCGATAAAGAAGGCTATTACTGGTTCGTCGGCCGGGCAGACGACATTATCAAAACTTCCGGACACATGGTGGGTCCTTTTGAGGTTGAAAGTACATTGATGGAACATCCGGCTGTCGCAGAAGCCGCTGTAATCGGAAAACCCGAGCCAACCATTGGCGAAATGGTAAAAGCTTTTGTCGTCCTTAAACCCGGAAATGCACCGGGTGAACAATTGGAAATGGACATCATTGCACACGGGCGAAAAAAACTTGGTCCTGCTGTCGCGCCCAAGGAAATTGATTTTGTCGACAGCCTCCCCAAAACACGCAGCGGAAAAATACTAAGAAGGCTCTTGAAAGCTAGAGAGCTGGGCTTACAGGAAGGAGACTTGTCAACATTGGAACAACCATGATGGGTAACGAAGTTTTAACTACGGATGCGCTACAAATCGACCGCGAATTAGGGCAGCAGCTCTTGTACCAGATGATGATGGTCAGGCGATTTGAAGAAAAATCGGCGGAGTTGTACACCAAGGAAAAAATACGCGGGTTCCTCCATTTATACATTGGTGAAGAAGCTGTGGCAGCCGGCGTAATGCATTATCTGAAACCTGAAGATAACATCTTATGCACCTATCGCGAACATGGACAGGCCATCATTCGTGGTATAGATCTTGGCGCGATCATGGCAGAGCTGTACGGTAAGCAGGAAGGTTGTAGCAAGGGGCGCGGCGGATCCATGCATTTATTTGACACAAAAACCAAATTCTATGGAGGTAACGCGATAGTAGCAGGCCATCTTCCTTTGGCAGTAGGGCTAGCGTTGGCCGACAAAAAAATGAAACGCAAGCAAGTTACGTGCTGCTTTTTCGGTGAGGGTGCTGCTGCTGAAGGTGAATTTCACGAAGCCATGAATCTTGCATCGCTGTGGCAGGTGCCGGTTTTGTTTGTGTGCGAAAATAATCTGTATGCCATGGGCACGGCCCTTCAGTATACACATGCCGTAACGGACCTAAAAACAAAGGCGCTTGGTTACGGAATGCCCTCAGCTTCCGTCGATGGTATGGATCTCACGGCTGTATTGAAAGCAGCGAAGCAGGCCATTAAAACAGTCAGAGAAAGTGGCAAGCCATTTTTCCTGGTATGCAATACCTACCGATTCAGGGCGCATTCCATGTTTGATGCTGAACTTTACCGGGAAAAAGCTGAAGTTGATGAATGGAAAAAACGCGATCCAATCCTTCAATTTACAAAGTACCTTCGTGACCACGCGCTACTATCTGATGATGAATTAAAGAAGACAGAAAATCGTATTGAAAAAGAAATACAAACAGCAGTCGACTTTGCTGAAGCGGGTACATGGGAACCGCTGGATCAATTGACAAGATTTGTTTATAGCGATCCGGTTAAGCCATAATGGAGCATACGTTGCTCCCTAGTTTATCAATAGAATAAAATGGGCGATGGGTGAAACTACTGCAACGATGAAGATCACATACCGTGAGGCACTTAAGCAATCCATACGGGATGCGCTGCATCAGGATGAACGTGCTTTCCTGTTGGGCGAAGATGTTGGTCGATACGGCGGTGCGTTTGCGGTAAGCAAGGGGCTGCTGAAGGAATTTGGTCCGGATCGCATCATGGATGTCCCCTTGTCAGAATCCGGGTTCGTCGGCGCCGGCATCGGTGCTGCAGTGGGCGGAATGCGCCCTATTGTTGAAGTCATGACCATAAACTTTGGCCTATTGGCATTCGATCAGATCGCCAATAACGCTGCTACGTTGCTCCATATGTCAGGCGGACAGATTAATGTACCTGTTGTCATCAGGATGGGCTGTGGCATTGGGCGTCAGCTTGCCGCGCAGCATTCGCATAGCTGGGAACCACTATTTGCACACATTCCCGGGCTCAAAGTAGTTTCTGTAGGCACCCATGAAGACGCCAGGAGCATGCTGCTTGCCGCCCTGAAAGAACCGGATCCGGTAATCCTGTTTGAATATACTGCCATGCTGAATCTTGAAGGTGAAACTAGTACGGATTTTCAACCGGTGGATCTCACGCATGCGAAAATCAGAAGGGTTGGCAAAGATGTTTCGATCATTACCTATGGCGCAGGTGTTTACAAATCCCTTCAGGCTGCCGAAGCACTTGCGCAAGCCGGGATAGGTGCAGAGGTAGTTGACCTGCGCGTGCTCAGGCCGCTTGATGATAAAACAGTGATGGCGTCTGTTTCAAAAACGCACCGGGCATTGATCGTGGAGGAAGCCTGGCAATCGGTTAGTATTTCCTCAGAAGTCAGCGCGCGGATTACTGAACAATGTTTTTACGAATTAGATGCCCCCGTACGGCGGCTGGGAGGCGTTGAAGTGCCCATCCCTTACCCCAAACATCTGGAAGACGGTTCCATTCCGCAGCAAGAACAAATAGTATCAGCAACTAAAAAACTACTGCAGCATGATTGAGTTCCGAATGCCAAGCTTAGGGGCCGATATGGAGGCTGGATTTCTCAGGGAATGGAAAGTGAAACCTGGCGATCTCGTTAAGCGGGGTGACATCATTGCGGAGATAGAAACACAAAAGGGCATCATTGACATCGAAGTATTTGACGAAGGGATTGTTGGAGAACTCATGATTGCGGTCGACGAAAAAGTTCCTGTGGGTACACTAATGACACATATTCTATCTGCCGAAGAAGCAACGGCAGACATCCTTCCAGCGCAAAGAAAAGTCGAGACCAAAAAAATGGCGCCTGCAACGGCGATAAAACAACGCGAAGAAGAAATCTCAATACAAGCGACAGCGCATCACCTTAGAGCGTCTCCTTTGGCAAAAAAAGTTGCAGCAGAAAAGGGAATTGATCTTTCAAAAATCACTGGAAGCGGCCCCGATGGAGCGATTATTCGGGAGGACGTTGAAAAAGCAGTAACAGACCTTATTGCACCAGGCCCCCCAACGGAAAAAACAGCCGCTGACAACATTCGCATGGCTGTAGCCGCTGCGATGAGTAAGTCAAACCGCGAAGTACCCCACTATTATCTGCAATCTCGAGTCGACATGAGTCATGCCTTGTCCTGGTTGGCAGAGACAAATAAACAGAAATCTGTAAAAGACCGCCTTCTTCCAGTTGTGCTGCTAATCAAGGCTACAGCCAAGGCGTTGATTGATGTACCCGACATGAATGCCTGGTGGGATAATGGCCTCCAGCGGAAGAAAGATATTCATATTGGATTTGTCGTGTCACTCCGGACGGGCGGCATCATCGTCCCTGGTATACACGATGCCGGCAAGAAATCGCTGGATGAGCTGATGAAAACGCTCAACGATATTATACCCAGAGCGCGGACACTGAGATTAAAAAGTTCCGAACTTGCCGATTCAACGATCACTGTAACAAATCTTGGCGAAGGCGCTGTTGAATCAATTTTTGGAATAATATATCCGCCACAGGTAGCGCTGGTAGGTTTTGGTGGAATCACTGAAGAGCCCTGGGCGGAGAACGGCATGCTGGCTGTGAGAAGTGTGTTGCATATAAGTCTGGCAGCAGATCATCGCGCAACCGATGGAAACACTGGAAGTCAGTTCCTTGCCGCGATAAAAAAACATTTAATGCAACCCGAACAACTTTGAGCATTTAAACTTCAAGAACCTTGTACTGATAATAAAATATGACTGAAGACGAGATAAGACCGATCATAAACAAGTTGCTGAAAAAGGTGGCGCCGGAAACCGAGCCTGAAAAGTTAAAGCCGGATGATAACATTCAGCAAACACTCGCGATGGATTCATTTGATTATCTGCAATTCATCATTGGAATGGATGAGGAATTTGGTATAAAAACACCCGAAGAGGATTACGGAAGGATCATGACTTTGCGCGATCTTCTTGGGTATGTCATGAAAATTAAAAAATAGCATGACAGGATGCGCAGATGATTTAAATCACTTCGTTCATAGAACAATTATCATCAAAGGAGTCCTGCTTTGTATGTAGTATTGTTTTAGGATAATTCAAACAATATGGAAAAGATATTTGATCAAAAAATTGCCATTGTAACAGGAGGATCATTTGGTATCGGCAGGGCTACGGCAGAAGCATTTGCAAGGCGTGGCGCTAAAGTTATCATCGCAGATTGGATAGAAGATAATTCCGTGATCAAGCAAATCAAGGATGAGGGTGGAATCGCTATTTTCATAAAATGCGACGTGTCAAAAGTCAGTGACGTTGACAATCTGATAGAGCAGACTATCAAACAATTCGGAAGAATTGATTTTGCCGTGAACAATGCGGGTATTGAGGGAATAACTGCTTCTGTTCATGAATGTTCGGAGGAAAACTGGGATAAAACGATAGGCATAAATCTTAAAGGAATTTGGTTATGCATGAAGCACGAAATACCCCATATGCTTAAGCAGGGTAAAGGTGTTATCGTTAATATAGCCTCTGTAGCGGGGCTCATTGGCTTTCCTGGTTTGCCTGCATATGTAGCCAGCAAGCATGCAATCATAGGTTTGACAAAAACGGCTGCACTTGAGAACGCAAAACTTGGGATACGCGTCAATGCTGTTTGCCCTGGCGTAATAAAGACGCCCATGATTGACCGACTCACCGGTAAGGACAAAACCGTTGAAAAATCATATGAAGACATGGAGCCTGTTGGTCGCATGGGCAAGCCTGAGGAAGTCGCTGAAGCTGTGGTCTGGCTCTGTTCAGATGCTGCTTCGTTCGTCACCGGCACGGCAATACCGGTAGATGGCGGCTGGATTGCAGGTTGAGCCAGACTTTTCCGATCAGGTATTGATGATCACCCCTGTAAAGTGGCTTTTGCACGTGCGATGAAGCGCAACTCAAAGCCAGACACGATGGCAGTAGACATCCCCAGTTAAGGTGTGAGGAAGATCATCAGGTCAGCAAAAAATCTACTTGTTTATTGACGTTCGTCATCGACTTCGTCCCTACCCTACAGTAATTTAGTACATCAACAAACAAAGGGGATTTATTAAGCTGAGACACTGAGATCATC
>Ga0224505_10000223_pt1:0-40000 | contig 42681 bp, 33 predicted proteins | sample SF_Jan12_sed_USG_FD_169102 | JGI IMG/M metagenome (GOLD analysis project Ga0224505, IMG submission 169102) | Sediment microbial communities from San Francisco Bay, California, United States - SF_Jan12_sed_USGS_4_1 | ecosystem: Environmental > Aquatic > Marine > Sediment | place: USA... | reverse complement strand
TGAGTACCACGGGGCCCGTGAAACCTTGTGGGAATCCGGGAGGACCACCTTCCAAAGCTAAATACTCCCTGATGACCGATAGTGAACCAGTACCGTGAGGGAAAGGCGAAAAGAACCCCGGTGAGGGGAGTGAAATAGAACCTGAAACCGTACACCTACAAGCAGCGAGAGGGCTATGGTCCGTAAGGGCAATGCCTGATCGCGTGCCTTTTGCTTAATGAGCCGGCGAGTTATTCTGCGTAGCAAGGTTAAGTCGAAAAGGCGGAGCCGTAGCGAAAGCGAGTCTGAATAGGGCGTCAAGTTACGTAGAATAGACCCGAAGCGAGGTGATCTACCCATGGCCAGGGTGAATCCGCTGTAACAGGCGGAGAAGGCCCGAACCGGTGTATGTTGCAAAATGCTCGGATGAGCTGTGGGTAGGAGTGAAAGGCTAATCAAACCTCGTAATAGCTGGTTCTCCCCGAAATAGCTCTAGGGCTAGCCTCGTATGAACCGTGGCGGAGGTAGAGAACTGGATGGGCTAGGGGTGTTCCCACACTACCGAACCCAACCAAACTCCGAATGCCGTTACTGGATATACGGGAGTCAGACTATGGGTGCTAAGGTCCGTGGTCGAAAGGGAAACAGCCCAGACCGCCAGCTAAGGTCCCTAATGTAAGCTAAGTGGGAAAGGTTGTGGAGGCGCTCAGACAGCCAGGAGGTTGGCTTAGAAGCAGCCATCCTTTAAAGAGTGCGTAATAGCTCACTGGTCGAGTGAATCTGCGCCGAAAATGTAACGGGGCTCAAGCTTACAACCGAAGCTGCGGATTTTTATCGAAAGATAGAAGTGGTAGGGGAGCATTCTCTAGGAGTTGAAGGTTGACCGACAAGGACAGCTGGATTCTAGAGAAGAGATTATGCCGGCATAAGTAGCGATAAACGATGTGAGAATCATCGTCCCCGAAAACCTAAGGTTTCCTGGTCAATGTTCGTCAGATCAGGGTTAGTCGGGTCCTAAGGCGAGGCCGAAAGGCGTAGTCGATGGAAAACAGGTTAATATTCCTGTACCGCCGTAATCGCGTTATCAACTAAGGGGGGACGCAGGGGGGTAGGTGCCGCCGGGTTCCTGGAATACCCGGTCCAAGCAAGTAGGTGGGGCCTGTAGGCAAATCCGCGGGCCTATTAACACTGAGATGTGATGGGGAGGCCGTAAGGCCATAAACGGACTGATCCCGTACTGCCGAGAAAATCCTCGTAGTGAGTTATTATGGTGTCCGTACCGCAAACCGACACAGGTAGGTAGGTGTAATACACTAAGGGGCGTGAGAGAACTCTCCCTAAGGAACTATGCAATTTAGCCCCGTAACTTCGGGAAAAGGGGTGCCTCGATTAGGTGAGATGATTTACTTTTCAAGCCGAACGAGGTCGCAGTAAAATGGCTCTAGCGACTGTTTACCAAAAACACAGGACTCTGCTAACTCGCAAGAGGAAGTATAGGGTCTGATGCCTGCCCGGTGCTGGAAGGTTAACTGGAGGGGTCAGCCGCAAGGCGAAGCTCCGAATGGAAGCCCCAGTAAACGGCGGCCGTAACTATAACGGTCCTAAGGTAGCGAAATTCCTTGTCGGGTAAGTTCCGACCTGCATGAATGGCATAACGACTGGAGCGCTGTCTCGGGGAGAGACTCAGCGAACTTGTTGTTCCGGTGAAGAAGCCGGGTGCCCGCAACTAGACGGAAAGACCCTGTGCACCTTCACTACAACTTGACATTGGGTGTTGGGCGAGTATGTGTAGGATAGGTGGGAGGCTGTGAAGCGGGAGCGCTAGCTTTCGTGGAGCCAACCTTGAAATACCACCCTTGCTTTTCTGACATTCTAACTTGGCCCTGTCATCCAGGGTGAGGACATTGTCTGGTGGGTAGTTTGACTGGGGCGGTCGCCTCCCAAAAGGTAACGGAGGCGCCCAAAGGTTCCCTCAGGCTGGTCGGCAATCAGCCATCGAGTGTAAAGGCAAAAGGGAGCTTGACTGTGAGAGCGACAGCTCAAACAGGGACGAAAGTCGGGCTTAGTGATCCGGTGGTTCTGCGTGGAAGGGCCATCGCTCAACGGATAAAAGGTACGCCGGGGATAACAGGCTGATTTCCCCCAAGAGTTCACATCGACGGGGAAGTTTGGCACCTCGATGTCGACTCATCGCATCCTGGGGCTGAAGCCGGTCCCAAGGGTCGGGCTGTTCGCCCGTTAAAGCGGTACGAGAGTTGGGTTCAGAACGTCGTGAGACAGTTCGGTCCCTATCTGTTGTGGGCGGAGGTGATTTGAGAGGGCCTATCTCTAGTACGAGAGGACTGAGATGGACGGACCGCTAGTGTGCCGGTTGTCGCGCCAGCGGCAGTGCCGGGTAGCTATGTCCGGTTTAGATAACCGCTGAAAGCATCTAAGCGGGAAGCTAGCCTCAAGATTAGATCACACGGAGGGTAACCTCCCTAAAGGCCACTTGTAGACTACGAGTTTGATAGGCTGGGTGTGGAAGGGTTGTAAGGCCTGAAGCTAACCAGTACTAATCGGCCGTGCGACTTAACAACATTTGTTCTTGATAGACATGGTCTGAAAGACTGTGGAAGTGGGTAGTTTTTTAAGGAGGCAATTTTATTCCTCTCTTTCTAAATTACTTCTGACTTTCCACCAAAAATTTCTCGGTGACCTTACCGGAGGGGTTCCACCCGTTCCCATTTCGAACACGGAAGTTAAGCCCTCCAGGGCCGATGATACTGCAGCCGTGAGGCTGTGGGAAAGTAGGTCGTTGCCGAGATTTTAAATGAAGAAAAGCCCAGAGATAATAAAATCTCTGGGCTTTTCTTTTTTTTTAAATTTTATATCAACTAGAACATTCCGCATAAGCGGAATGGGGACGATGCATGGCATCATAAAGTGATTCAAACGTGGGGATAGTATTATGAATATTCCCTCGAATCAGTTCATTTCGCACTGAACTAAGTGGACTTACCAATGAAATTGTTCCAGCATTGGCCTGTATGAATTGTTGGGCAAAAATAAGCAAATTGACAACTTTTGGATCCAAATAGTAGACAGGGGACAAATTTAAAATTATTTCTCGAATTCCTTGACTTTGAAGTTGTTCGAGTGTTTGGACAAATTGATTAGTGTCCGTTTCATCAAAACGGCCAAAACATTCAAGAATCGTTGTTCCATTTCTTACCCGCTGTTCACAATACATGCTGAAATCCTGCCTTTTTTGATATGTTAAGTTACTATCTAATTTTTTCGGTAAATAATAAAAAAAATAAATACTAATTTTTAAAAATTTATTTATGCTTGCCCACCACATTGGTGAAAGCGTGTTAATTTCCTCAATGGGAAATAATACATTTCTTTCAATCGCTCCTCAGATATTCGAACTGCGAAGTGGCGAGAATATCCAAAGTAGTCGATGCGGAAATGGTTTGTGCGGAGTTCCGTGCCGTAAAGGAGGAGTTGCGGTGTGGGGAATTCTTGAAGAAGGGGTGTTCGGTTCGAAAGGTAGAAAATAAAGTGACAGAAAAGATAATCAGAACTCCTATCCCTTTCCTTTTAAGAAGGCAAAAAGAAGCATCTGAAACTATTGGATTTTATTAAGTCTCGCCGGAAAATAATTTTTATGGGTCTGGCCTCATGCTCATGATGAGTATCGAGGAAGAACAAGGTCTCTAAAGGCCTTGAAGATCAGGACCTAGGCAAGCCTTTTAGGCCATGGTGTCTAGAGTGATATTTTAGAAGGAGCTGATGGCAAAAAGAAAGCAGGGTATCCTAGAAATTGACTAAGGGCCTAAAGCCTTACGCATGGGAGCTCGATGATGACCGGATACCCGGTTATCGACCAAACGGACGGCCAAGTAGATCCGGCGAAGATGAATGACAGAGACTCATCTTACTCCTGGAGATCCTCGTGTTTTCCGAGTGAGCCACTAACCATCTCGCTTGAAGAAGTGAAGGAGGATCAGAGAGGGATCAGGTGCGGTCATAGAAATCTGAAAAACGGAGAAAGGTCATTGGTGGTGTAGCAGGATGGGACGCCTGAATGTCCCTATTCCCTAATGACTCAAGAAGGTGGAAAAGAAATCGTAAAATATCTTGAAAGCGTGGAGGAAATTTTCAGTGAAAACAAGACAATCACGGGCAAAATTTAAGCGAGCCCAATTAGTTATTCCAGGAGGGGTCAATAGCCCAGTCAGAGCCTTCCGTTCAGTTGGGGGAGATCCCCTTTTCATCAAACAGGCAAATGGGGCCATGTTGGAGGATGTGGATGGCAACACCTTCCTGGATTATGTCTTATCCTGGGGACCTATGATTCTCGGGCATGCCCACGCGAAAGTAGTAAAAGCAGTCATCAGTGCGACCAAACGGGGAACCAGCTATGGAGCGCCCTGTGCGGGGGAGGTCGAATTAGCCGAGCTCATTGTCAAGACGGTCCCCTCCATCGAGCAAGTACGACTTGTGAATTCAGGGACGGAAGCCGTCATGAGCGCTATCCGTTTAGCCAGGGCTTACACCAAACGCGATACTATTCTTAAATTCGATGGTTGCTATCATGGCCATGCCGACCATTTGCTCGTTAAAGCCGGCTCAGGAGTGGCTACCCTGGGAATACCTGATAGCCCTGGCGTACCAGAATCATTTGCTCGCCACACGCTAACTGCGCCATATAACGACATTAAAACAACGGAAAAACTCATTCATAAACATGCCAAGGACTTGGGTGCCATCATTGTGGAACCCGTTGCCGGTAATATGGGGGTGGTCCCTCCCATCGATGAATTTCTGCCATGGCTCCGAATGATCACACAAAAATATGATATTTTATTGATTTTTGATGAAGTCATCACCGGATTCAGAGTGCATGTGGGTGGAGCACAAGCTCTTTACAAAGTCCTTCCGGATCTCACCTGTTTGGGCAAAATCATCGGGGGCGGTCTACCCATTGGAGCCTACGGTGGGCGAAAAGATCTTATGCAAATGATTGCCCCTGCTGGACCGGTCTACCAGGCCGGCACCCTCTCAGGAAATCCTGTGGCGGTGGCAGCTGGATTAGAGACGGTCCGACACCTCAAAAAACCAGGGGTTTATAAAGAATTAGAAAAAAATTCCAAGGAGTTAGCTGAAGGCATAGGGGAAGCTGCTAAATATGCAAAAATTCCCTACTATCAAACTCGGGTTGGCTCCATGTTGGGGGGATTTTTTACGGAGGGACCTGTTATAGATTATGCCGGTGCAAAAAAGTCAGACACCGCAAGATACGCTAAATTTTTTCATGGCATGCTCAATCATGGAATCTATTTGGCTCCCTCTCAATTTGAGGCCATGCTGCTATCAACGGCCCACACCAACAGGCACATTCGTCAGACGATTGCCGCCGCCCACGCGGTCTTTCCGACTCTGCGATAATCCCGATCTCGTTTCAAAGCCATAATCTGTTTTTGGCTTTTGGTTTTTTGGTAACCAAACCAATTCGGTTAACCTCCCTGTTTACCCAAAGTTGCCATAAAGCTAGCTGTGGGAGCGAAGTCATCCATGTTTTGTCATGCCAGTGGTATCGGAAAGATTTCTCCTTTAGTTACACTCTTCCTAGATTATCTAGAGTTATCTATCCGAAGTAAGAAAAAAGATTAGACGGGATATCAAACTGTGAGCCATTTCAAAAGAATGACCAGCATCGGATTAATCGTAATAACCGAACGGGTTGCCATTAAAGACAAAAAGACATAAGTTGCCAGAGAAATTGACTGATTGTCATAATTAAACATAATTCTGAATTCTTCCAACCATGCATGGGGGAACAAAAATAAAGTGGGAAACATTAATGAAAGCTTTATTTGCCACCTTATTCCCAGGAACTAATTCATGGGACTTGATTCTTAAAATCCGACAGCGCCAATTTTCTTTTGGAGAAAAGGAGGCAACTCATGAGTATGGCGACTTCGATCGAACGGGTTCATCCCGATGTCCAATCTTTTGTATCTCATCCACGAAAAATGTTGATCAATGGCCAGTGGGTCAACGCACAATCAGGAAAGATGTTTCCCACTTATGATCCTGCGACGGGGGAAGTGATGGCCCAGGTGGCCGAAGGTGACAAGGCCGATATCGATTTAGCCGTGCGAGCTGCTAGGAAGGCCTTTGAACAAGGCCCATGGGAAAAGATGACGCCATCCGATCGTGGCAAACTCATCTGGCGATTGGCAGACCTTTTGGAATCGAACCTGGAAGAGTTTGCACAATTGGAATCTCTCGATAACGGCAAACCGTTAACTATTGCCCGGGTTGCCGATATTCCTTTGGCGGTCGATCTGTTGAGATATATGGCAGGATGGGCGACCAAAATTGAAGGCAATACCATTCCCATTTCGGTTCCCTATTTGCCAGGATCGAAATTTCTGGCATATACCCTTCGTGAGCCGATAGGGGTCGTTGGGCAAATCATCCCCTGGAATTTTCCTTTGTTAATGGCAGCATGGAAGCTTGGCCCTGCTTTGGCGGTAGGTTGTACTATTGTGATGAAACCGGCTGAACAAACCCCCTTGTCGGTCTTGCGGTTGGGAGAGTTGATCATGGAGGCGGGATTTCCCGAAGGAGTCGTGAATATCGTTCCTGGATATGGCGAAACGGCAGGAGGGGCCTTAGCCGCCCATCCCGATGTGGATAAAGTGGCCTTCACCGGTTCCACCGAGGTTGGCAAACTTATCGTGAATGCCGCTTCGGGAAATCTTAAAAAAGTCACACTGGAACTCGGAGGAAAATCCCCTAGTGTGGTCTTACCTGATGCTGATCTGGAAACAAGCATTCCCGGGGTGGCGAGTGCGATTTTCTTTAATCATGGACAATGTTGCTGTGCCGGTTCCCGGTTGTATGTGGAAAAAAGCATTTTCGATAAGGTTGTGGCCGGAGTTGCCGATCAAGCGAAACAAATAAAAATGGGACCAGGATTGGAGCCTTCCACACAGATGGGGCCGTTGGTGTCTGATGAGCAACAACAGCGTGTGCTGGGATACTTGAAATCAGGATTTGGCGAAGGAGCGGAAGCGGTGGTGGGCGGAAAACGGTTTGGGGACAAAGGATATTTTGTCGAACCGACCGTGCTGGTCAACACCAACTCAACAATGAAAGTCATACAAGAAGAAATTTTCGGCCCCGTGGTATGCGCGGAACCTTTCACAAATGTCGACGATGTGATCACTAAGGCCAATAATAATATCTATGGATTGGCGGCTGCCGTTTGGACCAAAGATTTAAGTACGGCGCATCGCCTTGCAGCCCAACTACGGGCCGGAACGGTCTGGATTAATTGCCATAACGTTTTTGACGCCTCATTGCCATTTGGGGGGTATAAACAATCCGGCTGGGGGAGAGAAATGGGACACGAGGCATTAGATCTCTATACCGAAGTCAAGTCGGTCTGTGCCAAACTGGCTTAAAATTGGGTAAGGTTTACCCTTTAAATCACTTGAGGGTATATTCCCCGCCGCTTGCGGCGGGGATTATTTATTTTCCCGAACACTTTCTACATTCTTCATGGTCAGAAGATTGACATTAACAGAAAAGTAAGGAGTTAAATCGTAGCGGTAGGGTAAATTGTATGAACATTGATGTACGGGGGGTTCCTTCGCTTCAATCGGGAAAGGATCGCGAGGGATTTCTGACAAAACCCAACCCTCTTTAAAATCAATCGAGGACCTGAATGGTTTTATATCAGCAGGGAAACAATCAACTCGAATTTTTTGATGCAGTTCCATTCGCACGGGAGGGCGGCAGGTGTTTCCCCATCGTGGCTCACGTGGGGCGACCTTCCGAGTCTCGAGCGAACCCTTGACAGGGTCGTCACATGCCTGGCGCAAGCCCTTTGTGCCGATGGTGGATGTGGGAAGTGGTGCCCAAGGGTACCGGATTAATTCTATTTTTGGGAAGAATCTGGATCTTTCTGTTGCGTTTTGACAAGAATGGATTGGTAGTTGTTTGCCGCAAATAAACGTATCATCATTCCCGGCTTGAGGGATCGGCTAATTGATCTATTTGTGAGGTAATTGCATGGCCAAACGATATTTTCTCGAGTCGGATAATGGCGGTGGCATCCGTTCAATTGTTAAGCATTGGATCTATGGGGAGCGACCCGTCCCACCATTTCCCCAGACTGTTCAGATCCAAACTCTTTCGGGTTGCAACGCCCGGTGTCAATTTTGTCCAAATGGTCATACGACAAACCGGCTTTCGATGGGAAGCATGGATGAGGATCTTTTTCGCAAGATTGTGAATGAGGTGGTCCAGCATCCGGTCAGGAGGATCAGTCCGTATCTCATGAATGAACCGTTAGCGGATCCTCGCCTTCCAGACCTCATCCGGTATATCACGGAACGAAAGAGAAGAGGAACAAGCACGAGTATTAGCACGAATGCCACCTACTTGACATCGGATATGGGCCAACGGTTGATTGAGAGTGGGCTTGATAGTCTCATGATTAGTTTTCATGGTATTCGGAAGGAGACCTATGAAACCAGTATGGGGAACCTTGATTGGGAAACCCACCTGAATCAGGTCAACCAGTTTATTGAACTCCGTAGACGGGGAAAATCCAAGAAACCGGTTGTGACTGTGACAATGGTACATACCGCAACGCTGGATCAGGAACTGGAGGAAATAAGGGATTATTGGAACTCCAGGGGTGTAATTGTCAGAATCCACACGCTTGAAAATCGGTCTCATCCCTGGGTTGATGGCAAAGCCATCAATATTAAACCGATGAAGCCCTATTCCAATTGTGATCGGTTGATGGGGCAGGCGTATCTTTTGTGGAATGGTGATGTTGTGTTGTGTTGCGTGGATTGGGAGAGAACAACTATTTTGGGCAATGTAACGAACCAATCGGTGGAAAGTGTCTGGCAGGGAGAATCCTATACGGCATACCGGCGCAAGTACCTGGCGGGGAACATTGGTGGAACATTATGTGAAGGATGTAAAGTGCAAGACGAAGGGGACTTTAAGTTTAAACCATCGTGGTCTCTGCAAGGTCTGATAAGAGGCGAACGCTATCCCTATACACCCCTCCCTCCTCCTTTTCCCCTGCAACCCACGAAAAAAACCTTGCCCGTTCGAGCTAGATAGAGGATTTTCTCCTGATACCCCTTAGGGCCTGACTTAGGGATACAGAAACAGGATTGAAGATTAAATGTCCTCAGAAGAGCCGACGGAAAAGAGTTGAACCATACCTATTCATCGTCTTCTTCGTCTTCGGCGTCGATGGCGGCTTGGCGCATCTGTTCTTCCATGGCGTTGTGGATGAGCATCCGAATGAACATAGAAATAACTGAGCCTTTTTCCAGAGTCCCACCTGGTGGAATCGCGATTTTTCCTTCTTCCACCATTTTGTCCAACCATTTCTTTTGATCCGGTGTCACATGAACTGGAATTTCAACGAGGGGAATTTTTCCAAATATATCCATGAAGGATGTCTCCTTTGGTTACATAAATCTAATGAATTTTTTCACTACCTTTACCTCGATCCTCTTTCCATTTGGGACGAAAAGAGAAGGCTCGCATAACGAATGTTGTCCTGGAGCTTTCATCGATAAGACCACGTGCTATTCGGCTTTGTCAATGAAAGAATCGTGTATCGTCAATCCGAGTGCTTCGGTCATTTGGTGCTGGATAATCTAAATTGAGGGCATCTTGAGGTGTTAAAGGTTTAATGCGATTTTTGTTTAGACTAAATTGCTGGCAAAGAGGGCGCCATTGAAATTCTGAATGAATGGCGGCTTTCAAGCCGATAGGGATACCGATGTTCGGGGCGTAGGGCTAGGATAAGCCCAAGACATCGGTCATAGAGTAGAGGCCAGGTGATTGATGGGCTACCCATTCAGCAGCGCGCAGGGCGCCTTGGGCAAATGTGTCGCGGGTGTGGGCGCGGTGAGTGATTTCAATCCGTTCTCCGGGTCCGCCCAACAAAATGGTGTGATCGCCAACTATATCTCCTGCTCGGATGGTTTGCATTCCGATTTCGCGTGTTTTCCGTTCTCCAGTGATGCCGTGCCGCGAATAGACGCCCACTTCTTTTAAATCCCATTCCATTCCTTCGGCTAAGGCTTCAGCCAGTTTAAGGGCGGTTCCGCTAGGGGCGTCCTTTTTTTTATTGTGATGGGCTTCGATCACTTCGATGTTGTACTGCTCTCCTAAAGACCTGGCTATTTTCCCGACGGTGCTGAGGAGCACGTTGATGCCTACACTCATGTTAGGGGAAAACACGCAGGGAATTTTGAGAGCTAAGGCACGAAGCTCGGCTAATTCTTGATCAGAAAATCCCGTTGTCCCAATAACCATGGCCTTGGTGGATTTGACAACCTGCTGGAGGTTGACGAGACAGGATGAGGGACCCGTGAAATCAATAACCACATCACTTTGAGAGAGATAGGTGCTCAGGTTATCGGTGATCGGTATGTTCACTCGCCCGATTTGGGCCACTTCGCCTGCGTCTTTTCCGAGAGCGGGATGCCCTTTTGCTTCGACTGCGCCGGAAAGTTGCAGACCGGGGATGCCCAGAGTCAAGGCCACTAACCGCATACCCATTCGACCTGCCGCGCCGGTAATGATTGTTCGAACCATGCGTCCGGTTTCCTCCTCAGAGCACCCCAGCCTGTTGCAAGGCTTCTTGGAGTTTTGGGCGAAATTCTACCGCAAGCGGGGTAAGGGGTAGTCGAACTTCCTCTGACATTTTTCCCATCATGGCCAGCGCGGCTTTCACGGGAATTGGATTGGTCTCAAAAAATAATGCTTCAAACAAGGGAGCGAGTTTGTAGTGAAGCCGTCGAGCTTTTTCGTAATTACCTTCCAGCGCGGTGTTCACCATGTGTGCCATATCGGTCGGGGCGACGTTAGCTGTGACGGTAATGACCCCTTTTCCCCCAAGGGCTATCATGGGGAGCGTCAAGGAATCATCGCCGGAGAGCACAAGGAAGCCGGGATGAGAGCGTTGAATGATGTCCGATACTTGTTGGAGAGATCCGCTGCCTTCCTTAATGCCAACAATATTCGGGATCTCCGACAGACGGCTGACCGTGGCAGGTAACATGTTGATGCTTGTCCGCCCGGGAATATTATAGAGAATCTGGGGTAAGTCGACTGCCTTGGCTACAGCCGCAAAATGGCGATAGAGCCCTTCTTGCGGGGGTTTATTGTAATACGGCGTAATGAGCAATGCGGCATCGGCACCAACGTCTTTAGCGTGTTTTGTAAATGTAATCGCCTCATCAGTGGAGTTTGAACCTGTTCCGGCAATCACAGGAATCCTCTTATTCACCACTTCAACGGTGACGGAGACGACCCGTTCATGCTCAGCCGGAGTCAATGTAGCTGATTCTCCTGTCGTCCCACAGGGCACAATGCCATGGGTCCCGTGAGCAATCTGGAATTCGATGAGTTCGGCCATGGCCTTTTCATCAAATTTTCCCTTGGAAAATGGGGTGACGATAGCGACTAACGAACCGCTGAACATATCATGGCCTCAATCTCTGGTGTGGTGGCTTTCATTGGATATTGCAACTCGGAAGAAGAATGATCACTTGAGGAATCAGCTCAGAGCCAGATCGACCATCAATTCGAGAAGACTTCAGGAATAGATTCCCCGCGAACGAGGTCTTCGTAGCTTTCCCGTTTTCGAATCACAATGATGTCTTTCCCTTTCACAAGCACTTCGGGGACGCGTGGCCTGGAATTATAATTTGAAGACATGGTGAATCCATATGCTCCCGCACTCATCACGGCGAGGAGATCCCCAGGTTGAGATTGTGGCATTTTCCGATCCTTGGCCAGAAAATCTCCGGATTCGCAAATGGGTCCAACGACATCCACGGTGTTGACGACGGAGGATTCATTCTTCATCACCGGCTGAATGTCGTGGTGGGCTTCATATAAGCTTGGTCGCAACAAGTCATTCATCGCTGCATCCACAATAACAAAACGCTTGTTGGCGCCATCCTTGTTGTACAGTACCTTTGTCACCAAAATGCCCGCATTTCCCACGATGGACCGGCCGGGTTCCATGATAATTTGGCATGATACGGTTTGAAGGAGCGGAAAAATGGCCGCAGCCAGCTCTTTGGGGTGGGGAGGCGTTTCGTCCGAATATGTAATCCCTAGTCCCCCGCCAATGTTGAGATATTGAATGTGGACGCCGTTGGCCTGGAGCGTCTGAATTAACGCGATGGCCTTTTTCAAGGCATCAACGAATGGGGTGACCTGGGTTAATTGGGAGCCGATGTGTGAGTGCACACCCACCACTTCGATATGTGGAAGTTTCCCCGCTGCGGCAAATTCTCCCAGGGCCTGATCCGCTCCAATCCCAAATTTACTTTTTTTCAATCCCGTGGAAATATAGGGATGGGTCTGGGGATCAATGTCAGGATTAATGCGTAATGCCACCCTCGCGCGTAACCCCATGGCGCCAGCCACCGTATTAATCTGTTGGAGCTCACCTGGAGATTCGACATTGAACATCAGGATATCCGATTCCAACGCGTATCGAATTTCTTCCTTGGATTTTCCGACCCCGGCAAACACGATCTTATTGGGTGATATTCCGGCTTGTAATGCCCGAAAGAGTTCTCCACCCGACACGATATCCGCTCCACTCCCTTCCCTGGCCAGAATCCGGAGAACGGTCAGGTTAGAATTTGATTTCATGGCAAACGCCACGATATGGGGAATGGCCTGGAATGCCTGATCGAAGGCATGAAAATGTCGAATCAACGTCCGGTGGCTGTAAATATAACAAGGGGTTCCCAACTGTTCGGCAATCTGTCGGATTGGGACCTCCTCACAAAATAGTTCCTCCCCTTGGTAGTGAAAATCATGCATGCTGAGCACCCTCATCAAACAAGTCCAAATCACCGGGAGAGACTTCTGAAACAGCCGTTTGGAAGGCTTCTTTTAATTTTCGATACCGTAATTTGGTGTGAGGCGTGATGGCTTTCAGTATTTCACCATCCAATAAGGTGTGAATGGCTTTGGGCGTGGCTTGCTTTAAATTTTCAAAATTAACCACGATATCCATCTTCGCATCCCGCGCAGCCTGTTTAATCCTATCTAATAACTCCTTGGCATTCAGGTGGTCCAACGTTCCCTCCAGTTCAATGAACAACGCTGCAAAGGCATCGTGGCGACGAGCCTTCACTTTTAGGCAGAGCTCCTGAGGTTTGGACCCAGGAGATGTTTGAGGGAGGAGAGCATTAGGAATGAGTTGCTGGGTTTCAAACGTAGGCAGTTTGGCCTGTAGGTTTTTTAAGACTTTGGCCAACGGAGAAAGGGTGCCCTTGGGTGTAGTGCGACAAATCAATTTTCGGAATTCCCAATTCATCTCGAGACGGGGAATCAGCCGTTGGCTCGTATGACCCACGCGATTCAAAATGCAGGGCCAGGAATAAAATTGGTGGTTGGCCCAGAAAAATCCTTCCTGTAATTGCTCGGGAGTCATGCGTTTGGGTTTGTATACTACATGTTTACCGTCATACTTTGACCAGTCCTGGTCAAAAATCCGGCCCTCCCGTTTGTAGCGTTCAAACAATGCCGTTCCTGGGAGTGGAGTCAACACATTAAAGTACGCCAATTCCACCTTGTTACGCGTTAAGAATTCCACAGCGGTCTCGAACACGGATTCGTCATCATTATCAAAGCCAAACACGAGCCCGGGGTTCACCATGATGCCATGGTCGTGAAACATCTTGATTTGATTTTCAAACTTCCGAACCTGATTGAACCCTTTGTTGGTTTCATCCAGGGAATCATCAGATAGGGATTCCATTCCGACAAAAACCGATACGCAACCGCTATCCGCTGCCAGTTTCACCATTTCAGGATCATCACCGAGGAACAGCGTGGATTGGCAGCCCCATTTAATGTTAAGAGATTTCAGGGCTTGCCATAACTCACGGCAGTAAGCTCGATGACTGTTATGCAAGTCATCGACGAAGGCGACAATCGAACCTTCTTCCAAGCCCACCCAAATTTTCAAGGAAGTAGTTAACGCATTGAGGAGTGAACCGCGAGTCATACGTTCGATAATATCCGAGCGAAGCCATTCCTTCGCGCGTTTGAGTTCTTCGATGACTTCGGGGACGGGTCGGCGTCGGGTTGTTTTGCCATTAAATGGGGACACGCTGCAAAACTCACAATCAAAATGACATCCTCGCGTCGTGAAGCTGCACAGACGGGTCATATAGGAATCAGGGCTGAGCAATTCAATTCGCGGCGGTTTGTAGTCGCTCAAAGCTGGAAATTGGTCCATCCGATAGATTCGCTTTAAAGTCCCGGCCTCCACGTCGGCTACGACTTGAGGCCATAGATCTTCTGCTTCCCCACAGACAATGGCATCACAATGACGAAGGGCTTCGTCCGGGCAATAGGTGGGGTGCACCCCGCCGAGAACGACCTTTTTCCCACGTCTACGAAATTCATCGGCAATTTCATACGCTCGTGGCGCATAACACGTCATGATCGACAACCCGACTAAATCACAGGGAGTGTCAAAATTAATATCCGCCACGGCTTCGTCCACCAGCTCTATGTCCCATGTTGGGGGGGTATAGGCCGCAATGACTGGCAAGCTGAGTTTGGGAAACCAGATCGATCGGCGTTCGCTTGCCGTCATACGATAGGGGTTATTCCGTGGATAGGGGTCAAGCAAAAGAAGTTTAGGACGAATTCCTACAGGGATGGTCGTGGTATCCATTCTCTTTATCCTCCGCAAACAGATGGGACTGAATGAAATAGGCTTGATTGTACTCCGTGCAGTTCCCCCCGGACAAATCTGCGGTATTGCGTTCCAGCCATTATCGGGTGCCTATGGGATACAATGCGGGTAATTCCACTGCTTCTTCCACCGGCGTAGTCATTTGGTCCTCGGCGGCCATTCCTTCCTTTCCGGCCTGATCCTGCTGCTGTTTCCGTAACTTGGCTTCGATCCCGACTTCCTCGGGTGCAATGGGAGGACCAACCGCTCCACACCCAATTGTGGAAAAGAATAGGGCCATCAGGCCAAAGGTGATGAAGAAAGGAGTATATGCCGGAAAAGATTGACCTCTGCTGTTCATTTCTTTTTCACAGAATGTTTAGTTTCGGCGCGTAATAATTTTTTCCAGCCATTGATTTGTTTGGTGACTTGGGCCGTGGCCGTGCCACCCACAATATTTTTCCTGTTAATTGCGGCTTCCGGAGTTAAGACTTGAAAGGTCTTGGCATCAAAGGATGGCGAGGCTTGGAGTAAATCCTGTTGCGTGAGTTGTTGCAAATCTTTCCCCTTGGCTATGCACTCCCGCACCAGATTGCCCACCACATGATGAGATTCCCGAAAAGGCACCCCTTTCTGAACCAGGTAGTCGGCTAACTCCGTAGCCAAAAGAAATCCCTGGGACACGGCTGCTTTCATGTGTTGAGATCGTATGGTCAGTTGAGCCATGAGTTCCGCATAGATTTTAACCGATGTGGTTACCGTATCCAATGCATCAAATAACGGTTCTTTGTCTTCCTGGAGGTCTCGATTATAACTGAGCGGTAATGCTTTTAGGGTGGTCAAGAGGCTCAATAAATGTCCATAGACCCGACCAGTTTTTCCACGGATCAGTTCAGGGACATCAGGGTTTTTTTTCTGTGGCATCATACTGCTACCCGTGCAAAATCCGTCGGGAAGATCAGTAAAGTGAAATTCTTGCGAAGACCATACAATCAGTTCCTCACTTAAACGAGAGAGGTGCATCATCACGATGGCACATGCGCTGAGCACCTCGATGACGTAATCCCGGTCCGAGACGGCATCCAGGCTGTTCTGAGTCACGCGAGGGAAATGTAATAAGGACGCGGTATAGTGTCGGTCGATGGGGTAATTGTTTCCGGCTAAAGCGCCCGAGCCTAGTGGCATGACGTTAATGCGAACCAAGGCATCCTCAAGGCGCCCTTTGTCCCGCTCTACCATTTCCACATAGGCCAGAGCGTGATGCGAAAAGAGGACAGGCTGGGCTCTCTGTAAATGAGTATAACCCGGCATTATTACTCCCATGTACCGCTCGGCGAGAGTCACGAGAGATTGTTGAAGGCGGTGGAGATCCTTGCGCAGGTGGTGAAGGGTATCCCGGAGATAGAGCCGGAGATCCAGAGTGACTTGATCGTTACGGCTTCGGCCGGTGTGGAGTTTTCCGCCAACCGGCCCAATGACCTCAGTCAGCCGCCGTTCAATGCTCATATGCACATCTTCATCTTCGATTTTCCATTGATGACGGCCTGCGCGAATATCCTTTCGAATGGCCTGGAGTCCTCGAATGATGGTTTGGCATTCTCGCTGGGACAAGACTTTCGCCCGTTGTAACGTTTTACAGTGCGCGATACTGCCTTCGATGTCGTACTCGTACAGACGGCGATCAAAGCCGATCGAGGCCGTGAACGCTTCCACCAGTTTGTGCGTTTGTCCTTGAAACCGTCCTCCCCAGAGTTTTTGATCTCCGGTTTTTTCGCTCGACATGGATTGAGAAGGTGTTGCAGAACGTGATCGATTGCTGGTTGAGGACTTTTGTCGAGGAGTCTTCATGAGGAAATTGTTAACAATTCTGTGGCTGGGTAGCTTATGGCCATGCGATCTTTTGCACGGAAGTTCTGGTCGCTAACCGTAAGGCATGGAGTCGGATGAATCCACCAGCATCCTTTTGGTCATAGCCGGTTCCTTCCTCAAAGGTGGCCAGATGTTGCCGGTAGAGCGAGCGATCGGACTTTCTGCCAGTGACCGTGCAATTGCCTTTATAGAGTTGGACCCTGACGGTTCCTGTCACGTTTTGTTGGGCTTGGTCAAATGCCGACTGTAGCATAACTCGTTCGGGCGAGAACCAAAATCCATTATAAATCAGCTCCGCATAGCGTGGCATTAATTCATCTCGAAGATGTACCACTTCCCGATCCAAGGTGAGCGATTCCAGAGCTCGTCGGGCAATATGCAGGATGGTGCCGCCTGGCGTTTCATACACCCCACGGGATTTGATCCCCACAAAACGGTTTTCCACCAAATCCACTCGTCCGATCCCGTGCTTCCCACCCAATTGATTTAATCGTTGCAGAAGAGTTGCTGGACTGAGTGGTTTATCATTGACCGCCACGGGATTGCCCTTCTCGAAATGAAGCGTGATGGTCTGCGGTGAGGTTGGCGCATCTTGAGGTGAGACGGTCATTTGGAACATATCGTTCGGGGGGGCGGCCCAGGGATCTTCAAGAATTCCGCCTTCATAACTAATGTGAAAGAGGTTCAGGTCCATGCTGTAGGGTTTGGATTTGGTGACGGAGACCGGAATGGCGTGCTTGCGCGCATAGTTAATGAGATCCTGTCGTGAGCCCATGGACCACTCACGCCAAGGGGCAATCACCTTGAGGTGAGGGGCCAAGGCCGCGAAGGTGAGTTCAAAGCGGACCTGATCATTCCCTTTTCCAGTGGCACCGTGACTGACGTATATCGCCTTTTCTTTTTTTGCCAGTTCCACCTGTCGTCTGGCAATAAGAGGACGGGCGATGGATGTTCCTAAAAGATAAGAACTTTCGTATACCGCATTCCCACGAAGCATAGGGAACACATAATCGGAAACAAATTCCTCCCGGAGATCTTCCACATATACCTTGATAGCTCCGACTTGCAGTGCCTTTTTCCGAATGGCCGGTAAATCTTCGCCCTGCCCGAGGTCCGCACAAAAGGCGATCACATCGCACCCGTATTCCACCTTGAGCCAATGCAGAATGACTGAGGTATCCAATCCCCCTGAATAGGCCAGAATTACCTTTGGTCTTGCTGATCGAGTAAATATCGAGGACCGAGTCGAAGTGGTGGAAGGCGTTGAACCAGAACGTTTTTTCATGAATCCTACTTTCCTATCCATTCAAGTAAAATGGCTTTTTGTATGTGTAGACGGTTCTCTGCTTGGTCCAATACTACTGATTGAGGTCCGTCCAGCACATCTTCGGTTATTTCTTCCCCCCGATGGGCAGGTAGGCAATGCATGACCAGCGCATTAGGTTTCGCCTGTTGCATGAGCTGGCTATTGACCTGATAGGGAGCTAGAGCGGCCATCCGCGATTGTTGCTCGTGTTCTTGCCCCATGCTGATCCAGACATCCGTGTAGATCACGTCAGCGTCTTTAGCCGCAATTTTTGGATCATGTGTGATTTCAATTCTGGCCCCTGTTTGTAGGCCTTCCTCTTTAGCTGCTTCAATGATGCGGTGATCAGGTTCATAACCCTTTGGGCATCCTACGGCAACGTGCATGCCCACTTTTGCTCCTACTTCGAGAAGGGAATGCGTAATGTTGTTCCCATCTCCAATGTACGCCAGCTTTAACCCTTTCGCGCGTCCTCTTTTTTCGACAATGGTTAGAAGATCCGCTAACGCCTGGCAGGGATGACAATGGTCCGTTAATCCATTGATAACCGGAATAGAGGTGTGTCGGGCCCATTCTTCTAAAGAGGCCTGGTCGAATGTTCTCACGACGAGACCATCCAAATAGCGGGTTAAGACTTTAGCCGTGTCGGCTAAGCTTTCTCCACGGCTCAGTTGGATTTTTTCGGAGGCCAGAAATAAGGCTTGTCCGCCCAGCTGATTCATGCCCGCTTCAAAAGACACTCTGGTTCGTGTCGAGGGTTTTTCAAAGATGAGCCCCAGGGTTTTGCCTTTTAATGGGAAGGATGTACGACCATTTCTTTGAGTAGCCTTCAATTTTTGGGCGAGTGTAATCAGATGGTGAATCTTTTGCCGGGGAATATCGGCCACGGTCAGCAGGTCTTTGGGGAGCCCTGGCGTCCTCTTTCTTTGTGCAACAGAGATGGGCTTGCGTGCTCGTGAGGACTGACTAGGTGCTGGCATGACTTATCGCTGTTTAGAAAGGACGTCAGAGAGGACGGACAGGAGTTGATCAATCTGCGTGGTGCTAATGATTAAAGGTGGGACAAATCGGAGTACTCGTCCCATGGTGCAGTTTATCAGGACCCGGCGTTGAAGGCATTCGAGGACGAGCGGTTTTCCGTCAATGGATAATTCCAGTCCCTGTAACAGTCCCATGCCCCGTGCTTCACGAATGCAGGAGAATTGTTCTTTCAGTGAGCCGAGTCCTTTAGCTAAATAGTGACCGGCAACCAGGCTCTGTTCCAGCTTTCCGCCTTCAATGAGGAGATCCAATACTTTTAAGGCAACCGCACAGGCTAGCGGATTTCCGCCAAAGGTGGATGCGTGGGTTCCTGGTTCAAACGCAGCAGAGACGTTGTCCGTGGCTAGACAGGCCCCTATGGGGATCCCTCCACCCAGCCCTTTGGCCAAAGTCATAATGTCAGGTTGAATTCCAAACTGTTGATAGGCAAACAATGTCCCCGTACGTCCCATCCCGGTTTGGACCTCATCAAAAATCAGGAGGATTTGTCGCTCTGTGCAGAACTTTCGAAGGCCTTTCAGGTATTCGGGATGGGGCACCATGACCCCACCCTCAGCCTGAATGGGTTCTAACATCACGGCTGCGGTTTGTGGGGTAATATTGGCTTTCAAAGCCTCCAGATCATTGAAGGGAATGTATCGAAATCCGGGAACAAGCGGCCCGAAGCCTTCTTGTAATTTGGGTTGGCCGGTTGCGCTGAGACTGGCCAATGTTCGTCCATGAAAGGAATTCACCATGGTCAGAATTTCAAAGCGTTCTGGCCCAAAAGTGTTGTGTGCATACCGCCGAGCTAACTTTATGGCTGCCTCGTTGGCCTCCGCGCCGCTATTGCAAAAAAACACCTTGTCTGCAAAGGACAGTTCCACCAGACGTTGAGCCAGTTTGGTTTGGGGCTCGGTATAAAACAGATTTGAGGTATGAATGAGTTGCCGGGCTTGCCGTGTGATGGTATCCACAAGATCTGGGTGGGCATGGCCTAAGACATTAACGGCAATCCCAGCCAGACAATCGAGATATTCACGGCCTTCTGCGTCATACACCAGGCATCCATTTCCGCGGACCAGCGAAACGGGGAGGCGGGTATAGGTATTCATGAGATACCGGCCAGTATTTTCTTGGAGTTCAATTGTGAGCATATTTTCAAAAACCCGCGTGAATGCAGGCGAATTTATCACACGGTCTCTCAAGTCCGCAATAATGTGGTCAGTGGAAGGCCGACCGGGCGGCAGAATGAATCAGGTGGAACTTAGACTGGTAATCCAAGTCCAGGCCGATGGGTTGTCTGACTTGTAGTTAAGTGTGACTACGACTGGTCAGGGGACTGACGCCTGAGGTCATAGGCTAACCCCAATTTACTCAACGTCCAAATAAGCCACTTGGATGGATCAAAATTGTACCAGCGCACCCCATTCCGGTAGTCACTTTGGTACATATGATGATAGTTATGGTAACCCTCCCCGAAGGTGAGTAGAGAAATCCACCAACTATCGCGGCTCGAATTGGATGTTCCATGGGGTTGATCACCCCAAATATGGCAAATGGAATTAATAAAGAAAGTTGAATTTAAGACAAAGAAGGCGCGGGCGAGCCCGGCTAAGAGAAAACATCCGATACCCCCAATCCATCCGTTATAGATAAGTCCAACTACGAAAGGGAGGGCTAGTCCTGTAAGGACAATGGGAAGGTAATATTTGTTTTGCCACATAATCAGAGGGTCCTGTAAGAGGCGGGTGGCATATTTGGGATCACGATTGGGATCTTTCCAAAAAATCCAGCCACAATGGCTGTGCCAAAAGCCCAACGTAGCGTTATAGGGATCTTCCTTCTGGTCGCAACGAGCATGATGCCTGATATGATCACCAGCCCAACGTAACGCGGAGTTTTCTAACGCCATACCCCCAGCGATTAAGAAAGCGGCTTCGACCCACTTGGGGCATTTGAAGCTCCGATGGGTAATTAACCGATGATACCCAACCGTAATGCCTAGTCCTGTGATCATGTAAAGGGTGATGAACATTGTCCAGTCTAACCAGGAAAAATCATAAAAATAAGCATACACCGGGAGCCCGATGATTGTGGTCATTACAATAAGCCCAAACAAAAACATTGTGGGATAATCCCGTTGTGGAGTCCCGGCTAAGGAAGGATCTAAGGTTCGTGACATAGCAGTCTAAGTCCTTGCATATCTCCCACACCAAACGGAAGGTTCCCTTTGGTGAGAGATTAGTTAGTGAATAAAACCTGGGATTGGTATCTCTTTTACATAAACGTGGGAGGGTTGCACCGAAAAATACAGGTAAAGACCTGCCCATGTAAAAGAGTGGGATTAGAATACCCGCTAAATTGGTTAGTTGTAAAGAGGAAATCTCCCGTTGGAAAGAAATATCATTCACTCACTTTATATACCTAGGATACCAGATTCATGGGGAAAAGCTAGTCCTGCAATTCTTTGTGAGTACTTTCCACAAAATTCGACCATATAGTCCTTTTAAATTGAGCATCTCAATTTTGGTTGACTCTCCCATTTCGATTCGTAACGGACTCAGGACGAGTCATCGACCAGAAATGCATTAATCCGGGGAGCCACAATTAATACTTGTAGCTGTCCTCTTTGAAAGGGCCATTGACAGGAACGTGAATATAGTCGGCCTGAGACGGAGTGAGCTTCGTGATGACGCCCCCAAACCCCCGAACCATATGGGCAGCCACTTCTTCATCGAGACATTTCGGTAAGACCTGCACCGTGATTTTTGCATCTTTTTGGTCAGCAAATTTTTGTTCGTAGAGGTAGATTTGAGCGAGGACTTGGTTTGCAAATGAACCATCCATAATTCGTGAGGGGTGACCAGTCGCATTTCCCAAATTTACCAATCGTCCTTCGGATAGCAAGATGAGGTGATCATTGCTGGCTTTATCACGATATACCGTATGCACCTGAGGCTTTACATCCTCCCACTCCCAGTTCTTGCGCATAAACGCGGTATCGATTTCATTATCGAAGTGCCCGATATTACACACCACGGCTCCGCATTTGAGGGTTTGCAACATTGCCGAATCGCAGACATTCAAGTTGCCAGTGGCCGTGACGACCAAGTCGGTGTGTTGAAGGAGGGTGTAGTTAATGTCTTCGACTTTGCCTGTATTGATCCCATCTTTGTAGGGAGAGACTACTTCATACCCATCCATGCAGGCTTGCATAGCGCAGATCGGATCGATTTCTGAAATTTTGACAATCATGCCTTCTTGACGGAGTGATTGAGCCGACCCTTTTCCGACATCGCCGTAGCCGATCACGAGAGCCTTTTTCCCGGCTAGGAGGTGGTCAGTCCCCCGCTTGATGGCATCATTCAAGCTATGGCGACAGCCATACTTATTGTCATTTTTTGATTTGGTAATCGAGTCGTTCACATTGATCGCAGGAACTTTTAATGTGCCCTTTTTTAACATTTCCTGTAGACGGTGCACCCCGGTGGTTGTTTCTTCAGTAATCCCATGAACGTGGTCCAATATGGCTGGATATTTTTCGTGGAGCATGAGCGTCAAGTCACCGCCATCGTCCAACACCATATTGGCATCCCATGGTTGGCCATTTTTTAAAATGGTTTGCTCCAGGCACCACTCATATTCTTCTGCCGTTTCACCTTTCCAGGCGTACACAGAAATACCCTTTGCGGCGATGGCGGCGGCGGCGTGATCCTGTGTTGAAAAGATGTTACAGGAAGACCAGCGTACTTCAGCGCCAAGTTCGATGAGCGTTTCAATTAGCACGCCGGTTTGAATGGTCATATGAATGCAACCAAGAATTTTGGCGCCTTTCAATGGTTTGGAATCTCGATATTTTTCTCGAAGGGACATCAGTGCCGGCATTTCTGTTTCGGCAATGCGTAATTCCTTACGACCCCAATCAGCCAAACGGATGTCAGCAACCTTATAATCAGTAAATGAGGTTTTGGTCATAGTCGCAGTGCTCATAGGTATTTCTTCCTTCCTCATTAGTTATGGACAACTAGAAAAAGAGGGGCCGGTCTATCCCAGTCCCCTCTGATTGGATTGCATAGGCGACTTAAAATTATAGCCCTGCTTCTCTTCGTAACAACGCAGCTTTGTCTGTCTTTTCCCAGGTAAACCCAGGTTCGTTCCGTCCGAAATGGCCGTATGCGGCGGTTTTTTTATAGATGGGGCGTCGCAGCTTGAGGTGCTCGATGATGCCCCTCGGGGTTAATGGGAAATGTTTGCCAACTAATTTTTCAATTCGCTCAATGGCCGTTTTTTCGGTTCCCTTGGTATCTACCAAAATGGATACTGGTTCTGCGACCCCAATTGCATAAGCCAATTGTACTTCGCATTTTTCTGCTAATTGGGCTGCAATAATGTTTTTGGCAATGTAACGGGCCATGTATGAGGCTGACCGGTCCACTTTGCTTGGGTCTTTTCCTGAAAAGGCTCCACCGCCGTGACTGCCAACCCCGCCATAGGTGTCAACGATGATCTTTCGCCCGGTTAATCCTGTATCCCCCATGGGCCCCCCGGTGACGAACCGGCCAGTGGGATTGATATGAAATTTGACTGATTTAGGATCGAAGAATTTTTTGGGCATGACCGGGATGATCACTTTTTCCAACACATCTTTTTCAATTTTTTTGGAAGTGATGTTATCACTATGCTGGGTGGAAACCACGATGGTATCAATCCGAACCGGTTTTCCGTTTTTGTATTCTACGGTAACTTGTGATTTCCCGTCAGGCCGAACCCAAGGGAGAATATTCTTTTTCCGAACTTCTGCCAGGCGACGGGTGAGCTTGTGGGCCAAAATAATGGGAAGCGGCATGAGTTCAGGGGTTTCATTCGAGGCATATCCGAACATAAGTCCTTGATCGCCTGCCCCTCCTGAATCCACCCCCATGGCAATGTCACCTGATTGGTTATGAATGGAGGTCAATACGGAGCAGGTGTTATAATCAAACCCCCAGGTTGCATCAGTATAACCAATTTCCCGAATCGTCTCCCGAATGATGTCAGGAATTTCCACATATGCCCGTGTGGAGATTTCTCCTGCCACAAAGGCGATTCCGGTGGTCAGAATGGTTTCACATGCCACACGACAGTTCTTGTCTCTGGCGATGATCGCGTCGAGTATACCGTCGGAAATCTGATCGGCAATCTTATCGGGATGCCCTTCCGTGACCGATTCCGAGGTAAAGAGAAAATTGGTTTGTCTCATCGAATCCCCCTAACCAATTGCTTGAGCCGCATGCCCGTCGTGGGCTAGGACTCGTTGGTGAATAATGCAAAACACAAAACATTCAATATAAACAAACAGCACTGTTCCATGCAATTTTTATTATTGATTAATGTCAAACTGTGAGATCTGGTTGGATTTTATGTTTTCGGACTAATCTGCTTAAAGCTTGAAAAATTTTACACCTAAATACCTTTAATGAGAAGGTTTAAGAGGCAACAATTAAATAAATTTAGGTAAGGCAAGATAAAAAATGTTCTTATCTTTTCCAAAAATCCACGTTCCTCGTTCCTCAATTCTCGGGAAAATAATTTACAGCATAGGTTTTGAATGTTTCCTCGGTATAAATTTCGAAAATCTCTCTCGACATTTACCGTCTTCTAAAATTCTAATTGGACTTCTGGATCATGCCCACATTATGTAGTTGATCTCTTACTTAAGTATAGCTATAAAGTTTAGGGAAATACTTAATTGATATGTAGGTACTTTTACCTGTTTTTGGGGAAATTGTGAAGACAGGGGAAAATCCTAATACGTAGGTTTAAATACATTTGAAAATATAAGATTTTATAGATCCTTGTATTGGGAAGGTAGAAATGGTCGTCGGGTTGCATACCTAGAATTCCCAGTGGTAAGATCCGCTCTTATTTTCTTTGAAAAATAACGGCTATTTATGTGCATTTCCCGGCGATTGAGACGAGGGGTGTGGTGCCGCTTTTTGTATAGCGGAAATCAGTAAGGAGGCTTGTTAGATGTATAAAACAATATATGTCCCGGTTGATAACTCAGACCATTCGAATATGGCTGTGGAGCTGGGAGTGCAGTTCGCTAAAATTTTTGGATCGAAAATCGTGGGAAGTCACGTGTATGCCGCTAAGATGCATGATAAACGGTTTAAACAGATGGAGGCAGGGCTTCCCGAGGAATATCATGACGAAAAGGAATTGGATCGCCAACGCCAAATTCATGATTCCCTTATCACACGTGGCTTGCAAATTATTACTGATTCTTATTTGGATTTTGTAGATCAGAAATGTGCGGAGGCTAACATTCCCCTGGAGCGACGTTCACTTGAGGGAAGAAACTGGAAGGCTCTTGCGGAAGATATTACAAAAAACGGATATGACCTGACCATTATGGGGGCTTTGGGAGTCGGAGCGGTGAAAGACTCTGTAATCGGAAGTAACACTGAACGAGTCATTCGACGGGTTCGGAATTCAGATATGTTCATTGTGAAAGATACCAAACCCATGAACGGTGGGAAAATTGTGGTAGCCGTGGATGGTAGTCATTACTCCTTTGGCGGGTTAAAGACTGCTCTAGCGCTGGGAAAGGCTTTCAATAAGCCGGTCGAGGCGATCTCAGCATTTGATCCCTATTTTCATTATGCGGCATTTCACAGCATTTCCGGTGTCTTGAACGAAGAGGCCGGAAAAGTGTTTCGGTTCAAAGAACAGGAAAAACTTCATGAGGAAGTCATTGACAGCGGGTTAGCCAAAATTTATCAGTCCCATCTTGATGTCTCGCGGGATGTGGCACAGGAAGAGGGAGCGGATATCAAAACAACCCTTCTTGACGGTAAAGCGTTTGAGAAAATCATTCAATATGTTCGAAAAGAACAGCCCTGGTTGCTCATCGTTGGACGGATTGGTGTGCATAGCGATGATGATATGGATATTGGCAGCAATGCCGAAAATCTTTTGCGTTCAGCTCCTTGTAACGTCTTAATATCCAATAGGAAATTCGTTCCTCCGATTGATACCCAGGCTGAATATACGATTGCCTGGACGGAAGAAGCCCTTCGCCGGATGGAGAAAATACCTGTTTTTGCGAGGGGAGTGGCAAAGACGGCCATTCATCGATATGCCATTGAAAAGGGGCATACTATCATCAGTAATTCGGTCATTGATGATGCGGTTGGTGATATTTTACCCAAAGGCGCCATGGATGCGATGAAAACATTGGGTGGCACTCTGGATGCGGCAGGAGTTGACCGGAATGCCATGCAGGCAGGGAATGAAGTTGCGCAGGACTTGATGGGTTCCACTTTAAGCGGCATGATGTCCAAGGTGGTGGAAGAAAAACCGGTGGAGGTTTCCCCACCTTTGAGTGCCGGGAACAAATCTTACCTGGCTCGAATGTCCAGAGATTATTATGTTTGTGGCGGATGTGGATACATTGGAAAAGGCGAACATCCGGTTATGTGCCCTGTCTGTGGTCTGGATGGAACACAATTTAAACAAGTTGATAAATCTATTTTTGATGCGGCTGCCCAGGCGGAAGGTGGGTTAGAAACGCAAGTGGCGTACGACGATATTCCCATGCAGTGGACTAAAGACGCACGGGAAGCCATTCGAGCGGTTCCCGCTGGTTTCCAACGGCGCCGGGCCAAAGCGAAAATCGAAAAAACCGCCAGGAAACTGGGGATGACCACGATTACGTTGGAGTATGCGGCACCAATGATCCAAGAAGCGGCAAGCGAAGACTACACACCTATTTTTGCCAATAAAACGGCTGGGGAGGCATCCACTATGGTCTCTGAATCTAAGAATGAAGATACGACCAACGCCAATGGAGCAGACCCGTACATGTGGGAGCCTGATGCCCTCCAACGATTGGAAAGAGCTCCCGCTGGATTTATGAGAGATTGCACTAAAGCGTTAATCATCAAACATGCCGAAAAAATAGGAACTACTACGATAACTCTGGACGTGGCCAATCAGGGGATTGACCAAGCGAAGCACACCATGGAAGAAGCCATGAAATCCGGGAATGTCAAAGACATTGTCGCTAGGTTGACCGGCACTGGGACTCCCTCGGAAGCCCAATCCGGAGCCGGCCATAATGGGTAAATCACTTCCTGTTCTCAATTCATTTCTCAATACGCTGACTTCATTAGGATCCGGCGCCGTATCCCGGTTCGAATCTTTGCGTCCAGATTCCAGTGCGCCTGGAGACGGTCGAACCGTGGATGATTTTAAACCCTACCTGGTGGCCCTCAATTTAACTAAACGATGTAATCTTAAATGTGACCATTGTTATCTGGATGCCACCACAAAAATGGGTGGCGGGCACGATGAATTAAGCACGGAAGAATGCTTTCGTCTCATTGATCAGATTGCTCAAGTCAATCCCGGTAGCCTCCTGGTCATTACCGGGGGAGAGCCGTTGGTTCGCCCTGATATTCTTGATATCGCTCGTCATGCTGTCGAGCAACGATTTATGGTCGTGTTTGGCACGAACGGGATGTTGATTGATGACAAGATTGCCAAGGAGATGGTGGAAATCGGGGTGATGGGCGTGGGCATTAGTATTGATTCCTTGGATTCGGCAAAACACAACGCTTTTCGAGGATTACCTGGTGCCTGGGAAGGGGCTTTAGCCGGTATTGAAGCCTGCAAACGAAATGGACTCCAATTTCAAGTACATTTTAGTGCCCAGCCCATGAACTACCAGGAATTGCCAGCGGTCATAGATTGGGCACACGATTTGGGTGCCAAAGTCTTAAATGTCTTTTTTATGGTGTGTACAGGACGGGGAGAAGAACTCACCGATATCACCCCATCACAATATGAAGAGGTTTTGAGCTATTTAGTGGAGAGCCAGGATAAATATCATGACATGCTGGTTCGAGCCCGTTGTGCGCCACATTTCAAACGACTTGCCTATGAAAAAGACCCAAATTCTCCCCTTACCAAAGCGCAAGGGTATATGGGCGGAGGATGTCTGGCAGGGACCAACTACGCGCGAGTGACGCCCAACGGTGATCTCACGCCGTGTCCGTATATGCCCTTGTCTGCAGGAAACATCCGCGAAAACAGTTTTGTCGATTTATGGGAACATTCAGAGATTTTCAATTCCTTTCGCTATCCTCACCTCAAGGGTAAATGCGGAGATTGTGAATACAGTGAAATTTGCGGGGGGTGCCGTGCCCGTCCCTACGTGGACCATGGGGATTGGATGGATGAAGACGAATGGTGCCTGTACACCCCCAAAGGCGGAGAGAAAATCCAAGTGGCTTTCAATGTGCCGGAAGCCACGTCCGTGGAATGGGATCCAGCAGCCGAAGAACGGCTTAGTCGTATCCCGTACTTCCTTCGCGCCATGGTCAAAAAGGGCGTCGAGCGTCACGCCACCGAACAAGGCATTCCATTGGTGACTATTGAATTAATGGAAGAACTTCGGAAACGTCGGTTCGGGAACGAAAAACCTGTGTTTAAGTTCTAATGGAATCCCTTCTCGGGGTCCTCACCGACCTCAACCAGATTGTTCCCATCCTGGTGCATTGGCTTCACCTGTTGTCTGCTGTAGTATGGATTGGGGGGTTGGCTTTTCTTGTGATGGCCGTTACCCCGGCTCTCAAAACTGCTGTCCCGAAAGAATTCATCCGACCCATATCTGAAATCTTCTACCGGCAATATAAACGAGTGGTAGGGATTCTCCTGGTGGTCATTCTCTTTACTGGAGGGGCCAATCTTCATTATGTGAGCCAGGCTATGGTGATGCAGTCCGGGGAAAGTGTGGCTCATCATGCTAAATACCTCACAGTCTTTTTCATCAAATTGGCGTTGGTGTTAGGAGTTCTGACCATCTTTTTGTATACCGTCATCTTTAAAAATGACCCCACCGGTGGCGAGACACAAGAAGAACTGGAAGAAATGGCCGTCGAGCCTGTTCCCTTTCAACGTGTTGCGCTATGGATGGGGGTGTTTATCATTCTTTGTGCGGCGGCGATGAAGCATCTCCATGTGTAACACGCTGTTGTTTTAGTGATTCCTGCCTGGCCTCAATTTCTTTCTGTTTCCCATTCCGTAAACAGTGAGCAATAGAGAAATTGCCGAATGTGCGGTTGGGAAAATATTTTTCTTTTCAATGTTCAAAAAGAATGGGAAAAGACACTATCCAGATCAGCTGTGGATCTAGCCGATACATGGAATGTATTCATTCAATCCTCCTTCCCTGTTGAATCTGGTAGACTACTATTCTGAAAGCAGCAGGTTCTTTTTTGACCCGTTTACTCTGATTAAGGGTTGCTTTGCACAATGGCTCGATCTTCTCGTTCCCGCACCACACAATCTTCCGAAGCGCCGCTACTTCCTTTGGATCTTCCAGTCGAAGTCCGCTTAGAGCCCAGGCCGCATAGACCGTTGGTGGTTATTGTGGGACGGCCGAATGTCGGCAAGTCAACATTGTTCAATCGTATTGTCGGGCACCGCACGGCGATTGTGGATGACGTCTCCGGAGTCACGCGAGACAGGAATATGGCCGAGTGCGACTATCAAAACCGGATATTTACGTTGGTCGACACGGGTGGGTTGGATCTGACCGCTGAGGATGTGATTGTGGAGCAAATCAAATATCAAACCCAAACAGCTATCGAGGAAGCGGATCTCGTCATAGCCGTCATGGATGGCCGGGCTGGTTTGTCACCGCTGGATGCCGATTTGGCCAAGCTGTTGCGACCGGTCACGAAGCCGGTCTTCCTAGCGGTCAATAAAATTGATACCCCTCAGGCTGAACCTCTCCTTGCGGATTTTTATCAATTAGGGGTTAAAAATATTTTTCCAATTTCGGCTGAGGGAGGATTAGGGGTAGATGAACTTCTTGAAGCGCTCCTGCCGTACCTTCCTCAAGCCCGGGAAGATCAGGTTCAAACGGAGGTTCCCCGGATCGCCGTGGTTGGGCGACCTAATGTGGGCAAGTCGACGCTGGTGAATTCAATCCTCGGGGAACAACGACTCATTGTGAGCGATATTCCAGGGACAACTCGTGATCCAATTGATTCAATGGTCACTCTTCATGGGCAACGATACATCTTTACGGATACGGCGGGTCTCCGACGACGGGGGAAGATCGACCGGGGGATTGAAGGCTATAGTGTTGTACGTGCCATTCGAGCGCTGGGGCGGTCCGATGTGGCCGTGCTGGTATTGGATGGGGTCGAAGGGGTTACGGAACAAGATACGAAAATTGCGGGTTTAATCAATAAACAAGGTCGGGGGTGTATCATCCTCGTGAATAAATGGGATCTGCGGGCAGGAGATCCTGAGGCATACCCAACCTACAATCAGGAATTGGCCCGGCGGTTTCCTTTTTTTGCTTATGTGCCCGTCGTCTTTGGTGCCGCAACGCAACCAGAGACGCTCACCCGGCTTTTTCCCAAAATTGACCAGGTCGTAGCAGATTTTTCCAAACGCATTCAGACGCGTAAATTGAATCTGTTTTTACAGGAGCTATTAGAAAAAAATCCCATTTCGCTAGTCCGAGGCAATCCGAAAAAGTCCGTATTTATCACGCAGGTGGCGACCAAACCCCCCACCTTCGCGTTGTTTGTCAAATCGGCACAAAAAGTTCCGGCCTCCTATCTCCGTTATCTGGAAAATTCCATCAGGACAGAATATGGATTTGAGGGGATCCCGCTGCGAATGTTGTTGCGCAGCCCATAAAGAATTTTGGTTTCTTGTCAGCGCTCTCTGGCCCGGACACTCGGAACCAGAGTAGAAGTAGATTTTTGAAGTCCCGCCAGTGATGCAGTACAATTTGAAGCATGAATCGTTTATGGATGGGAGCCCTGATCATCGGGAGTTGGATGGTTTATGGCTTGGCCTATTCCCAGGATCCCCTTGAAATTGCTTCTCAACCCGATATTGAGCAGGGGCGGGACATCTACCGGATTCATTGCCAGGAATGTCATGGAACCGAAGGGCATGGTGATGGACCACGGGCACCTATGCTGGCTCCCCGCCCGGGAAATTTAGTCTCGGCTGCCACATCTGCCAAAACGGATGAAGAATTACTCGCCATTCTTGCCGTTGGTGTTCCCCGAACGGCCATGCGTGGTTGGAGGGATCAGTTGTCGAACGATGAACGCCGCAATGTGCTTGCCTACGTCCGGTCACTCGTACACTTTCAAGAATCTCCTTCCACTCCGCTTCCCCCTCCCTGACCCTACTCCTTTGTCGGCTTTCAGCGGATCTTGGATTGTCCGGGTGGCATCTGACTCAAGCTATGAAAGTAATGGACGAAGGCTTCTATACCGCCTGAGGCTTGTCCCCAATCGAAATATTCATTGGGTGCGTGGTACCCATGTTCCGGCAGGCTGAGACCCATAAACAGAATCGGGACCTTCCAGGCGCGTTGTAAGGTCGCAATGGCTCCAATGGACCCGCCTTCCCGCACAAACACCGGTCGCCGTCCAAAGCCCTGTGCCACCGCTTCTTGCAGAGCCTCCGCATAGGGGCCCTCGGAAATCCCTCGAAAGGGTTCTAGTTCTCCCTCATTGATCACCTCAATATCGGGGTTGCGAGCACGAAGGTGTTTTTTCAGGAGACGAAAAATTTTTTGGGGATGTTGATTGGGAACCAACCGCATGCTGACCTTGAGTTCACCCCAGGCGGGCACAATGGTTTTAACCCCTGGCCCCATATGCCCGCCGGTTAACCCATGCACTTCAAAGGTGGGTGAGGCCCAGATCCGTTTGAGTAAATCTTTCGGATCGGATGTCCGGAGCGATCGCAGTTGGTAGGCTTCTTTAAAGAGACGGACCTGAAATCCTGAAGCCACAAAATCTTTCATTTCTGTTGAGGTCGGCGGCACCACATCATCGTAGAATCCTGGTATTTTCACCCGGCCGGTTTTCGCGTCCACGCACGAATAGGCAGCGTCACACAATTCGGCCAAGGGGTTGCGTGCCCCTCCCCCCGTGAGTCCGGAATGAATGTCGGTTTCCCCTGTCCGCAGCACCAATCGGGCGGCCAATAACCCGCGAAGGCCACAAGAGAGAGCCGGGCGATTTTTCGCCACCCAAATCGTATCGGATACCAGTACCGAATCGGAGGGGGGAACGGTTTTACGGTTCTGTAGGGCCTCGGAAAAGTGCGGGCTGCCAATTTCTTCTTCTAATTCCCACAGAACGCGAATGTTGAGGGGAATGCCGGCTTCTCTCGCAAATCTGGCAGCAAGGAGAGCGGTTAACGCGGGGCCTTTATCATCCGTCGTCCCACGGCCACAGTACCGTTCACCCTCTTTATGAAAGGCAAAGGGGGATTGACGCCATTCCGGTTCCTTCGCAGGTTGGACGTCCAGATGATTGTAGATGGTGAGGCAGGGGTACTGTCGTCCAGCGACCCATTCCCCGGAAACGCAGGGAAACCCGCTGGTCTTCACAATGGAGGCTTTGGCTCCGAATGCTTCAAGGTACTGAACGGCCAGTTGTGCCATCCGCTGCATATCGGGAGTATGAGCAATGTCTGAACTCACGGAAGGCACTTCCACCATCTGCCCCAACAAGTCTTCAAACGTGGCGCGGTGATCCTGAATATAGGTGCGTAATTGGGACTGACGATCACTCATGAGATGACGGTTCCTTTTCGTGAATAGGCTTGGATGACAGACAGGGGAATGAGTGTGGGGAACAAGGTGCGTCTCCCGTAAATGAAAAAACGAATGGACCAGCAGCCAAGCATGTCTTTCATCCAACGGAAAACGGCACAGGGGCAAAGGTCACAATAAAAATGGCCAAGGCTGCCCATGCGACCCATCGGCGGCGTCCGCCCAACACTGTATGAGGGTCGATCACCGGCGGATGGGCAATTCCGACAAGGCCTGCCAGAGCGACCCAGAGAATCCAACCGGGCCAACCCGTGAGACCCAGATAAATGAGGACGGGGATAGTGGCCAAGGCCAGGGAGCGTTGCCGACGTCCTAATACCGCAAAGGCCACATGGCCTCCGTCCAATTGCCCCAAGGGTAATAAATTAATTGCGGTGACGAAAAACCCAAACCATGCCGCGAAGGCAATGGGATGGAGCACAATATCGTGGGTGGGTGGAATCGGACCAAACATCATCCAGGCAAAAAATTGTAGGAGGAGGGGTTCGCCCAACTGGAGGCCAAAGGTTTGTGATCGTGGGACGACATCGGAAAGGGAGAGTCCAACAAGAATGGCCACGACTGCTGCCATAAATCCGGCAATGGGACCAGCGACGCCGATATCAAAGAGGGCACGACGATTCATAATTGCCGATCGCATGCGAATCACGGCCCCGAAGGTACCGATGAAATGCGGGGGGCCAGGGATAAAAAGGGGAAACGAGGCGGGAACCCGATGGATGCGGGAGAGCACGTAATGCCCGAATTCATGGGTCACGAGGATTCCCAAAAGGGTGGCGGCAAAAGGAATCCCATTGACTAACGAGCCAGGGTACCGAACCAAAAAATCCCAGGCTCCCTTGACCGGTTTGGTATTGACCTGAAACGCTCCCGCCCAGAGTGTGGTGAACACGGTGAGCCCGAAGAGGAGAATCGGAAGTCCCCATGTGGAAAATGTGCTGGGGGGAGGCGGTTCTTGATAGGCATACTCCTCCTGGTCGTTCTCTTCCTCGGGAGAGAGGGTGTAGGGACGCTGAGGATTGGCCAACATCCGCTCGCGAAGATATTCTTCCTTCGAAAATGGGGTGAGAAGAGAGGGGGGAGGGATGTGGTCAGAGGAAGCCGGCGGAGAAGGATCGGATGCCTGATGGTCAGACGGCACATCCAGTAGTGACTCATCAGGGAAAGGGCGCCCCTCGTGAGGTGAGTGATTCATATTTACCTAATTCCAAGGCTCCCCAGAAATTTTCAAGGCTCACTCCTTATCCAAATGGATTGTGGGTTTGTTCTTCAGCCACTGTTGTGGAAGGACCGTGCCCGGGGAACAAGACGGTCTCTTTCGGTAACCGTAATACGGTTTGGCGAACAGATTGTAAATGTTGGGGATACAGCGAAAAAGGATTAGAGCGGCCCACCGACCCCGCAAAGAGCGTATCTCCCACAAAGCATAGCGCCTGGCTTTTGAGTGATAGCAGATAGCAAAATCCCCCAGGGGTGTGGCCCGGTGTGGCCAAACATTCAACAGTCAGCTCACCCAGGGCAATTATCTGATGGTCAGCCGGGATTTTGACTGAGGCGTCAGATGGTCGCCATGGAAGCAGATCAACGTCACCACTTCCCAGATAGACGGGTACCGGCCATTCGGCCAGAATCTCTTCCAGGCCTCCGGCATGATCGGCATGTCCATGGGTAAGGCAGACACCGATCAAAGTCAATTCGCGTTGCCTGATACTCGCCAGCATTTGCTTAGCATTATATCCCGTATCAATCATGAGGGCCTGTTTTGTCGCGGGATCAGTCAACAGATACCCTTTGACTTCATAGCCTCCAATATCTCCTTTGACGGTCTGGACCAGATCGTGCTCAGTCGTCCACGCAGGTTGGGGCTGAGGCAGCCATCCGTCCAGTGTCAGGTTCACCAGTGGGCCAGGACGTAGATGCAAAGCCTGGCCGATCCCTTGTATTTCACCTTTGGTCGGCAGCCGGTGGCCTTTCTCAAGGTGCTCCACATCGGCCTGCTCGATTTTGGCCATTTCCGCCATTGTCTCAATACCAAGCCCTTGGCCAAATCTGGCCTTTTTCATGATATCGCAAAAATCGTCTTCTAAGCTCATTGGACACTCATTCCGGTTTGGCTCATAAGTATTGGCAAAGATATCCCATGGTGACGGCTTCATCTAAGCAAAAAATGGGGGTCCGAGGAAAGGGCTATTTACTAGGTTCTGACCATTGAGATGAGTGAATCGACAATCACCAACATCTTATAGCCGAAACTTAGTGGGGAAAAATGTAAATTTTCTGGCAGATTAACAGAAATGGCGCCGGTCGGAGTGCGAATTATCATAAGACGAACAGGTATTGCCCCAATATCGGGATAGCTGACTTCATTGCCTTAGGAAGGGGCGGATCGTGCTGTCAGGGTAAGAGCCCTCCGGAATACAAAAGACCCGCTCCGTAAAGACAGGTATCTCTTTTTAAGAGAAAACCTTGGGAACCATAAATGACCGAAATCTGGCCTATTACATGACCATGGGGATGATGAAGCAAAAGCAGCGGAAGGCCCGTGACAAGAAGACACAAGATACGGACATGAATCCTAAGGAGCGAGCCCAGCTCGAAGCCTATATATTTCCTCATCCCAATTCTCGAATGCCTTTGCCCTATCTCATTAGAGCGAGGGAAGATGGAGAGCAAGAGGGCATCCCCTGTGTGGTTCACGTAATCATCGGGTTGGCCCAGGATATTAACCGCGTCTGCGTGGCGGCATGGGAGGACGTGCCAGGCAGCCAGTTGACCAAAGAAGTCTAACATGGGCGGCACGAATTTATGGAAAATCTTATCTTATGAAAAACTCCCCAATGAAGAATGATGCCTTTTAAGCTTTTAAGAAAATTGATCGGGTTCCTCTAATCCGAAGGACGGAGAACGAACAGCGAAACGTGCGGAGGGAGGAGCGATAGAGGTTACCTAACAACCTGAACGTGAATTTTGCAACTCCGGCAAAGAGTACTAAGGTGAAGACGACCAAAAGATCCTCATGAATTCAACTTGTAAGTGCAACTCACTTAATGGTAATGGAGGATCATCCATCTTAAAACAATGGGGTCCCGCTGAATGACTATACCCTTATTTTCCTTGACAAAATTCCCCCCATTCAATAGGGTTAATTCTCCAGCCGAACCTGAGTCTGGATTTATCTAACATTCACAAACCAAAAACTTTAAAGGGAGGCAGAAAATGAAAAATGTGCTAATCGCTGGTTTCTTGGGATTTTGTTTACTCAATCTGACCGGTTGTATGGGGGTGGCCTCACCCGTTATGGGATGGGCTTATACTGAAGCCAAATACGACGGCGTAATTGAGGATGGTCCTGCTCCGACAAAAACAGGAACAGCCTGTGCAACCTCAATTCTTACTATGGTTGCGACAGGTGATGCCAGCCTGGAAACGGCCAAAGCAAATGGGGGAATTACTCAGATTTCACACGTTGATCATTCCGCAAAAAATATCCTTGGAATCTGGGGTGAGTACTGTACTATCGTGAAGGGATCGTAAGCGGTCAATAAATTACTTCCTTGGGGGGGTTGTCCTAATTTATTCTTAGGACAATCCCCTTTTTTATTGGTTCATTTGGTTGCCAGAAAACTCTCCTGTTTTGCTATCTCTTCTTCAATGATAATCTAAAACGCTGACTGTTTTCCCCCTTGCAAATTATGCTCCTGAGGCGGCTGTCTCATAAATTGATGATGGGCGGTTTTTATGAAGCAGCCTTATTCACCCTAAAATGTAGAGATGAATTGCCTAGCAGTTTTCTTGATATTTTACTAAGAGCACTTGGAATACAATTCCATGAGCTCTTTTTTGTGTCAAAATAGATAGATTCAGCATTTTCTAAGAGTAAGAGAAGGATTTGTACTTTTCCATAAAATTTGTGTTGCTCATTACTTGGGTGGTGGCCTTTTCACTTCCGGGTCGTCTAGAGGCTTTGGATAACATTGAGATTTATTTGTCAGCCTATGGTATGGCCTCACAACCCTCAAATAAGGGGGTTTCGTTTAAAGGCAGAGGGGTTTCAGGCGAAACGGTTAGCGGAGATCCTGGATTGGGATTTAAGATAGGGTTATTCCCGCACTTTGCTAGTGGATACCTAGGCATTGAATTGGAATCATTTGGAAATAATAATTCAATCCGTTTTCCCATAGTCAGTGGTTTGGAAACGACAAAAGGTAATAGTAGCCTTATTACCTATCAATCGATTGTTAATCTTATGCTTAGATATCCGGGTGCCTTGTTCAGACCGTATGTGGGAATGGGAGGAGGGCTTTCAAATGGAATACTAACAAATGCCGATATTCCTGGCAGAAACGATAAAAACTTTGAAACAGGAACGGCTTTTGGATATCAGTTTTTAGGAGGAATGCACCTAGTCATTACTAAAAGGTGGTTCGTATTTGGGGAATATAAATACTTTTCTGCGAATTACCATTGGAAGGAACTTTCCTTACAATTCAGGAGTGAATATTTTCTGGGGGGGATTGGTTTTTTGTTTTAACTGGCAATTCTCCGTTCTTTTTCCATGGGAATCTTTATTCGTAAAGTTCAAGATGGTAAGGATTGAGCTTAGAGATTTAAAAATACCCATGAAGTACAGCAAGGACTTCATGGTCCCGATCATGGTGAGTAAAGGTGGTGCGGAAAGCCAAGTTTTTGGCTAGGGTCCATCGTTGACCAACCGAAATAGGGATATCATCCGATCGATCTCCAAGGAAATAGCCCATGTAACCGGCTGATACGAGCCATTTCCAGTTATTCGTGATGGTGGCCATCACTCCTCCCGACACCCCGCCGCCGACCCTGTGGTGTTCGTCATAGGCGTCACTGACGTTAGCGTCCAGTTCCCCAAAGAGAAAAAAGACCTCTCGTTGAAATACCTGAGTTTCCACAGCTCCTCCGGCTCCTGCATTAGCATGCCCGTTTGAACAGAGGTCGCATGAGGAAGTTTTGACGGTGTTCATTCCTAGGTTGATTTTCCATGATGGCGAAATAAATAACGAATCAATGGGGGCTAAGGAGAGGACATTGGCAAACGTAAAACGTTCCACGCGAAATTGATTCCGGCGGTGATAATGCCTAAGCCTCAAATCGGCTAACACGATTTGGGCATCCTGGGTATATCCCGGGTCGGGGTCTAAGAGATCGTGATAGGCGGCCCGGACGCTGATCTCCTCGAAGATCTCCTGGTTTCTCCATCCGACACCCTCCCCGACTCGGAGCGATTCGTGTCCGTGCTCGGGAGAGAGGGAAAAGGGTTCTACATGAAAGGGGGCCGATGGGATTTTTATTTGACTGCGTTTCACTAAGATAGATCGATTGTTGGCCTTATAGTCTTCAGCCATGTCTTGATCGGTTGCACCTTTATAACGTAGGACGTCTGAAGCTAAATCCAGAAGGAAAGTTTGGCGTTTCTGGGGTAATTGAAGAAATTCGGATTGTTCTGCCTGATGGGGATCGTTGACAAGTCTGGGAAGGAACGAGATTTCTTGTTTCTCTAACGCGCCACGCTTCCGCTTGAGTAGAGTACTGCGTGCAGGTCGGTAAGAGACCTCTTTGACCAATCCTTTGTGCCGAATAAGGAGGCGAATGGTATCGGCGGGAATAGTCGAAAAATGAAACTGGTCGGTCAGGTGAAGATCGGGGTCGGCCACTTCCAATAAAGACAGGATATGATAGGCACAATTTTCTTTAAAGAAGTAATAGTCGAAATAGGCATTCCCTAATTCCCAGGCATGCATCAGAAGCTGGTGATTCTGCTCTTGCGAAAAATTTAGCCGATATTCCCAAATGTCCCGATTCTCAATGTCACGGTATTCTTTGACCTTCATATAATACGGGATGGTCGTGAAAAATCCCTTGTACCAGCCAAATATTCCTTTATACGCGAATTCGATCCCCGCATCAGGCGGTACCTCCGCAGCATAGTTAATGGTATAGGCTAAAATACGCGTTTCGGCTGTTTGCCCTTCTCGATCCACCCGCAAAAATGAATGCCCGAACATCGAGGCGGGATTATCCATATAGGCGGAAGGAAAAATAAATGTAATGGAGGCAGGATTGAGTTCTTTGAGCCAATTGTCAAAGCGCTCGCATGGCTGTGGAAAGAGTTTGGACTCATGAAAATGTAATTTTTCTTTTAGCCAGTGATATCGAGCAACAAAGGCACATTGCGCCGGTTGCTTGGATCGGCCAACTAGCGTATCGGAAAAAAAATAAGTCAGCGTTGCCTGTAATTCAGCTTCCGGATCGGTTTTTCCATTTGGTGAAAGGAAAAAACCCGGATCATCGACTTCGCTGGTGTAACCGCGCAAAAAATCTTTCCGATAATGAAGTAACAGATGCCAGTAACGATCCTGGTGGAGTTTCCCGGTACTGGCTTGCTGGATCAGTTCTTCCAAATAGGGAGAGGGAAGTTCTTGAGCCTTGAGCCCAACTGGCAAAAACAGCAGCGCAAGGAAAATAAGAAGAATATTTAACACATGCGAGGAAGGAGCAAAGAATAGAGGCTCCGGCTTGAGAAGCCGGAGCCTGAAAGCATTTACTTCGATGTCGTGGCCTGAGCTAAAACGGGATGGTCGACCATGGCATCGTGGATGGCTTGAACCACCGCCTTGGGTGAGGGTTCTCCTGCCTGAACGAGAGTGGTGTATTTCTCTTGGGTCATCGCAAAGAATGCTGGATGTTGGTCAGCGGGAATACCCATCAGTGTGGCTAATGACGTGAGGTGTTCGCCTTGCCCTTGAGCCATTTCTTGAGCCAAATTGTCGAAGCTAATAGCCGCGAAGACATTCACCTTTTCTGATGCCCAGACCTGTCCATCATTGGTGCAGCCGGAGGTTCCCGAACTGATTCCAAACGTTTGCGATCCAAAGGTGCCATTGGTTGTGGCCATCATGACCTGAGGGGCAATATTGTTTTTACTAACTTTGGTTTCTGCCCATGCTAATTTCCCTAACCCGCAACCTGGGCCATCGTTTGGTGGATTCCCTAACGCAATGCCTGACATTCCCATGACCAGAAAAAATGCTGATACCAATACCCCTGGTTTTTTTGCCATGCTGTTCTCCTCATTTAAATGGATAAAAAAGGCTATTCATCCCTTCTGAGGTCAATTATAACAAAGTTTGTCGAATTGAAAAGAAAAAAACACGTGAGTGCATAGAACACTGTTCCTTTGACTGTCTTGTGTTTATCGTAGATTAAGGGGTAAGTCTGGAATATGACCATTTATGCATTTAAAACGAAAGGAGAAATCCTTGTTTGTGTGTTCGGAAATGTCTTTTGACCGTTCTTTCTTAGGGGTTTGGTTATTGGTGGTCAAAGGGGTCAACAAAGCGGATATTTGGCTTGCACATTTCTTGAGCAAATTCTGGAATGTTATCTA
>Ga0224505_10000221_pt1 | contig 42887 bp, 41 predicted proteins | sample SF_Jan12_sed_USG_FD_169102 | JGI IMG/M metagenome (GOLD analysis project Ga0224505, IMG submission 169102) | Sediment microbial communities from San Francisco Bay, California, United States - SF_Jan12_sed_USGS_4_1 | ecosystem: Environmental > Aquatic > Marine > Sediment | place: USA: California... | reverse complement strand
TTAGAGGAGCCGGAGAGCGAATACATAGCGGGCCAGGAGATAGCGTCTCCAACAAAAGGCCGAATATACAAACGCGTCTGAATTCTGTTTACGAAATCTGTTTGCTAGACTGGAGGAGTCCATATACAAAGCGGACGTCGACAAACGTATAATAATTCTAAATGATCAATGCCGAGAAAATTCCGTGGAAGCGCCTTTCTATTGAGGCAGCAGCCATTGTTACTAGCATTTTGTTGGCATTCGCGATCGATGCGTGGTGGGATGAAAGAGTCAGTCACGGCCGTAGCGTCGCCCAACTAAATACGCTTTCGACAGAGTTCGTCGAGGTTCAATCGCAACTGCAACGGCACGAAGCTACCCTCCTAGGCCTGCGGCAGGCTGTTTCCGATCTTCTGATCCAAATTGGGCCCGACTCTAAATTGCAGCCTATTGATTCTCTCTACGCACTAATAGACCTTAGTTTTCGCGCCTCGACGATGGAGCTGCCAACAGGCTCTTTGAAAGCTTTACTTGATACAGGTGATTTGTCGACTATTGCTGGTGATGAACTAAAAGTACTTCTTGCTGCTTGGCCAGCCGAAGTTTCGCGGTTGCGAAATCAATCCGGCATGTTAGAGGCAAATCGAGAGGAAATTATTCGATATCTTCACGACAAAATTCCTACCCTTGCTGTCACCCACAAGACGGATCAGATGAACCACTATCCAAAGCCAAGTTTTGTAGGCAAGCCGGAAGCAATACAACGAGACATGAAAGTTGAGGGCCTTTTTGGAAATAGAGGCATGTTAATCGAGGACACGCTCGACATTGTCTTGGAGCTTGAGATTCAGGCGGCAAATTGCGTAAGCCTAATTGCGGCTGAATTGCCTAACTAGCTCGGTTGATCAGAGTCTGCTTTTGGCCGAGTGCTGAAGTCCGCCTGGGAGAAAAACGACGGGCCGGTAGCGCTCGAAAGCGGCCGCTTGAAAGTTTTGCGCTATACTTTCTGCCTGTGACCCTGGGCCACCGGTTACTGACATAGGGGTTTGCATTGCGGGCTCATCTTCTTCTTGCTCTCACGCTTTTCGCACATGCTTCCGGTTGCACTGAGGCGGACAACGAGATCGTGGTTGCCGAGAACGGCGAGCAGCCTGCCAAAGTGGGCGCTGCAATGCGAGAATTGTCTTGTAAGTCGTTTGAGCAGAATTTTGCCAAATTGATAGAAAGTTCACGGGACTGTGATACAGACGCCGACTGCGTAGCTACCGCGTTCGGATGTCCCTTTGGTTGTGTGAGCGTGGTAAACAAGCACAAACTCCCGGAGCTTCAAGCGGCGTCCTTAGAATCGGCTGAGTCTTGTCAGAGCTGCCTATACGATTGCGGCATTGGGCCGTCGACTGTGTTGCCCGTTTGCAGGTCCGGAAAGTGCGACTTTGTCAGCAAGAATTAGCTCATGGTCAAACGTCTACTCCTGGCCGAACGGCGACGGTCGCGATTGAATTAAACGAGCGGCGGGTATGCGCCCGGCAGCAGCCGCCCAGGTGCTAAACCGCTGGCATACCGCTTGTGACCCGAAGCAGCAATTGAAATCCGATGAGCCGATAGATTGAACTGGGATGCTATTAGTGCGGTGGCCGAGGCCGTCGGCGCAGCAGGCGTGATTGCGTCGCTCCTGTATTTGGCCATGCAAGTCAGGGCCAGCACTCGGGCGCCGTCGGTTGAATCGAAGCTTGCTACCACCCGGATGTATACGGATTTCTTGGTGATGTTGGTGCAGTCACCTGAACTAAATGACGTATTTCTTCGAGGTCGCAAGGATATCAATGCGCTCGGGCGAGATGACTATATGCGCTTCTCGAATCTCGCGCTCATCGCTTTTTCATTCTTCTCCGCCGGATACTTTCAATATTCGAGTAAGACACTGAACGATGCCGATTGGTACGAACTCCGGGCCATTGTCAAGTACTGGTTGATTGGCAAAGGGTGCCGGGATTGGTGGTACAAGCTCGGGCATTTGAGTTTCGATGCGCCGTTTCGTCAGTTTGTGGAATCCGAAATCGCCGAACTGCCCGAAGCACGGAATTGATCATTCCCAGTTTAGTTATTGTCCGCGTGTGGCCCAAAGCCGCGTGGGCGGAAGCGTCTTTTCGAAGTGACAACTTCATGGCCGCCGTTATTCGCTGACACCGGACGGGTGGCGACTTTTTAGCAGTACAACTGAGCATTGACCATGTTGCGTTGGATAATTAACAAGAGACTGGATGCCGAGGAGGACAAACTCGGCGAATCCATGGACTACCTGCGGTATGTCAACGGCAAAAGTCCGGCGGCAATGCTGCGATTTGCTGCCATTGTGCCATTTGCAAACAGCAGGAAAACACTGCCTGCGGACGCCTGGTATGCAGCACAAATAGTAGCGCTGCAACACGCAGACTGTGGTCCATGCCTGCAGATCGGTGTCAGTTTAGCGCGCAAGGACGGCGTGGACGTCAGCATTATCGAACACATACTCAGTGGAAACTGGTCAGCACTGCCGCCGCAGTTGACGACGATCTGCCAGTTCACCAAGGATGCCGTGGCCGACAAGTTCGCCAGTGACGAGTTACGTCAGCAAATCATTGATCAATACGGCGAAAAGGGGCTTATCGAGCTTGCGTTTGCGATTGCCGCTGCTGCGATCCCGCCGACGGTCAAGCGGGTGCTCGGATTCTCCAGAAGCTGCTCGGCCGTCGAGATTCGGACTTGAAGGTCCGATTGCTTGTCACGAAAGCGGCGAGGCACACCGGTATTCACCGGTGGCCTCGCCATTTTCTTGATTGCCCCGGGCTATAGGGCGTGTTCCTCAGGGCGCCTCACACTCATCGGGCTCGATCGGCGGTGTGCAGAAAACGCCGCCTTCCGTGATTGTTTGGTTGCCGAATTGTTCGGTTGCCAGCACCTCGAATTCGTAAATTCTGTTCGGCTCCAGGAACTGCTTTGGCACGATGAAGCTGGTCTCGTTTGCAGACAGGTCGGCGTCGAGCACGGTCTTGGTGGCGCCAGGCAGTAAGGTCGCTTCGGTAACGTCCGCGACCACCACGTGATAACCAACCACCGTGACCGGACCGAGGTAGGGTACGAGCGGCTCTGTCACCTTCCTCCACTTGATGCGCAGGTGCGCGCTGTCCGAAACGATATCCCCGTCTTCCGGTCGGACAATCTTTGGCCCGGCGGGCACCCGGTGCGTAAGCTCAGCCTTGCCTTCAAATTCGTCCTCCCCGCTCTCACCCTCGAATTCGTACCATCCGGCCGGCCAGGCGGCGAGAAGTTCGCTCAGCGTAATCTCCTCATCGGGAGCCTCATGCTCGCAACCGAGTGCGTCAATCAGGTCGGTAATCGGCGGCTCCACGCGTTCCTGAAACTGTTCGGTCAGGTCGCTCGTGTTTTCCATGCCATACACTGCCAGCAGGCTGAAGACGACCTGGCCGTACGGATTTTCCACCTCGACCTCGGTAACGCCGTCGGTATCGAAGCTCATCTGAATACCCATGTCGCAGGCCGACGCGTTGGTCTCGAAATGGATGTTGGTTTGCTTGAACGGTTGCGCCTTGTCCGCCATAGCAGCAGTCATTGCCAACACTGGCACGCACGTCATCGCGGCCTTGCACAAAATGCCGATGTTTTTGTTCATGGTCGTCTCCCGTAGTGTTTTGTCCGACGTGCATTAGACAGGGGACGTTTGAGAAACCGGTCGAAGACATTGGCATGGACCGGTGCCGAGCCGTTATTACCGGCCACCTGTGGCCGGGGTCTGCCTGTCGATAGCCGAGCTATTCGCCGATGTGAATCACCGCTACTGTTGAAGGGGACGCTCAATATCGGGATAACGGAAGAAATACCGATTAACGGCCGCTCATTAGATCCATCGGCCGCGTGAATTTGTTGAATAGCAGGAAAAACGACTAAGATTGGATGGAAGAGACAGGCCGAAAACGAGCTGAAGCGCAGCTCGGGGACCCAAAAGTATGCGTCCGGGTCCAGGGACTCAAGGAGAGCAGCATGAACAAGCCCACAGTTGTTTTTCTGATATTGATCACCGTGCTTTGCGTTGCCTGCGATCCGGCAGGCAAGAAATGGCAAGAAGCGAAAGAAGCGGATACGGTGCCCGCGTATAGATCATTTCTTGACGAACATCCCGAATCGAAATACGGTGCCCAGGCGCTTCAAGCAATTGACGACCTCACATATCAGAGCGCCGTTTCGGCCAATACTGAAGATGAGTTCGAGGAATATATAAGAAACTTTCCCGAAGGTGCGAGTGTATCTGACGCACGAGCCCGGCTTGAGAAACTCAGCCTCGATCGCTTTGTAGGTAACATTGATGACCATATCCTGGGGTTCATTAACGGAACGGAAACGGACATCGTCGCATTGCAAGGCAAACCGTGGATCGAGTTGGATATTAATCGCAGCCTGAAGTCCGGTGGATTCGATATCTATAACGGTCGGCCGGTTATTCGCGAGAACTCGCAAATGGTATTTCAAGACCCAGATGAGCAGTTTCAGTTTCTCGGCACAACCATTGCCGAGCCGCAGTACTCGGAATTCGCCAAGTTGGCCAAACTGGAGGAATCAGTGTTTGAAGCTGGCGTAAAGATTAGTCTCAAATCGGGGGTGACGCTGCAATACGATGGCGATGAATGGGCTCACGTCAACACAGAGTCATTGCCGACCAGCGACCAGCCGTAGGTCGCCGAGATTGTTGTTATCCGCTTGGCTTTTCTGACGAGACAATGTCAGTGATCCTGCAAGACAACATCCGCATCCCAGACGATCAATCGACTGTTACCGGTTGGCTGCCGCGCGACAAACGCAAAATCCGCCGTAATTCGATCCGGGTTCGACGGCATCGAGAGCAACTCAAATTCGAAATACTGCGTGCCGGCTGGCCCGTTAAGCGGACTGAACCCGTCACCGCTTGCACCTACGGTGTTCGACGGTATGAAAATGGAATCGCTTCTGGCCGGATCGGGACGCATGGGTCCCGGCACTAATGGGCCGTTGGCCTGACTATAGGCGATCACCTGTATGGAGCCGATTCGGATGTCGACAAAACCCGGCGTCGAGCTGGATCCGTCATGCCGCTCCGCTTCTGCATCGGCAAAAGAAAGCGGGGCGTTGCGAATGCTTTCCAGATCCTGATCGTTCAGTACGTATCGATCGCTGTTGCACGGCGTAAGCAGATCGAAATCAAACGGTATGGTGATGTTATTGAAGGTGTGAGACCCGGTAGTAAACATGTTGTGCATCTCGCTATCCGACAATCGAACGGGCTGGCACAATCCGTTCGGTGTCCTGATTCGAACAACGTAATCGCCAAGGGGATCCGGTGGCAGCAGAACGTAGCGAAAGCTGAATTTTTCGGATTCGGCGACGTTTTGCCAGGCACTGGAGCTGCAGGCAGTCAGACCGGAGAATGAAAGAACTACTAAAAGCGAAATCAGACTACTAAGATTGGAAGCACGCATTTTGGTCTTGCCTCGCTGACAGAGTGATACGTTATGTACTCCACTTGCTCAAAATACCCGTCAGGAATTATAGCCTGGCGCGACCAGATCGTCATTCGCCTGAATTGCCGAACCGAGCAGGCCGCGCGTTTCCCCCGATGCATGATTAACGGCCGGCAAGCCGTGGCCGACAATACATAAGGTAAAGAACTTGATTGAAACGATAATGATTATCACCATCGGCCTGATCGGCGGCATTGCTGTCGGTACCCAGGCACCCATTGCAGGCGCCATGGCGCAACGCGTCGGCGGCGCGTCAAGCAGTTTTGTCGTGCATCTCGGTGGAATGATTGCATCGCTTTTGCTGCTGCTTGCCCGCCGCGGTGAACAGATTCAGGAATGGCGCACCCTGCCATGGTACATACTCGGTTGCGGCGCTTTCGGACTCGTTTTGTATATGTCGCTAAGCCATACCGTTCCGAGGTTCGGTGCGACGGCCGCGATTACATTGTTGATTGTCGGCCAGTTACTGGCCGGTATAGTCATAGATCATTTCGGTGCTTTTGATATCGATGCCCGGCCGATTGACCTGAGCCGCGCGGCAGCGGTAGTACTGCTCCTCGCAGGCGCCTATCTGATGATTCGATAAGGCTGATTCCGCGGAATTTGAGAACTGCGGTATTGCCCACTTTTCAACGGATCGCGTAGCTCACCTGCACCTGCACGTTTACGCTCACCTGGCCTTCCGAAATGCCTGGCACTGGCGCGGCTTCTGCCATGTCGAAACGGCCTCCTCCCATGAACGGCACCGGGTAACCGCCGCCGGATGACATCGAGATAGTCTGCACGTCACCGAGCTCCACGCCCGCGAGTTTGGCCAGTGATTCGGCACGACCCTTTGCATCCGCCATCGCCAATGCCCGCGCTTTCTCCTCCAGCGCCGCCGTGTCCATCACGCCGAAGCTGACGCCATGAATAGAGTTGGCGCCGGCGTCGGTTACCGCTGCCAGCACTTCGCCCACTTTGTCGATGTCATTGACAGTCACGTTAACCACATTCGAAACATGATAGCCGCTGATCTTCATCGCACCGGTCCCGTTCGGGTTGTGCTGCTGCTCGGGCCAGATGCTGTAGTTCGCCGTCTGCACGTCTTTTCTGTCGATACCCTGCTTGTCGAGTGCCTGCATGATGCGCTCTACAATGGCCTGATTTTCGCGCGTGGAATCGGCAACCGTTGCCGCAATGGTCTGTATTCCTGCGCTGACCCTGGCCTGGTCCGGGCGGCCGGCGGCTTCGCCGAGGCCGGTAACCGAAATCGTGCGAACGCCTGCGGGGTCCTGCGCCGCGGCGAATCCGCAAAATGCCATTGCCAATAGGGCCAGCAACATGGACTGCTTGAAAGTTCTTGATGATGTCACGCCGGTGCTCCTTGTCGCGGTCACTTCGGGTGGCCAATCCACCCGAAGATGCAATTCGACCGCGATCATTTGAAGGAATTCCCGAAAGTGCGCTTTCACGCTGGCTTTTGGTTAATCAGAGCCTGCGGGCTTCCTCGACGATACCGACAGGCACGCTGGCAACCTCGCCGCTCAAAGCGATTAGCAGTGTTCCGGCAGAGATTTGGCCCTCAAGCATCGCGAGCCCCTCGAAGTTCGAGCCGTTCCAGGCCGCATCCGGTCCGGTGCAGCCGTCGATCGAATAGCTGACACCGTACATATTCGCGAAACTGACGACCGTACTCACCTGGCCGTTGATGACGCAACCGGTCGAAGCGTTCTGCAAAAACATCGCTCCGTCGGATGCGATATTGAGTACATCGCCCGCCATCGTCTGGTACTGGCCGGCTACGGTCGCCAGCGACGAGCTCCGGTTGTAGAGCGGGTCGAAAGTCAGCGTCAGTTGCTCGTCGAACTCGAGGCCTGCCCGGGTGGTGCACTCCTTGCTTGCCGTAATGGATTGCTGCTCGACCAGCGTGCCCGAAAGGAAGCAGTCGGCGACGGTGCTGCCGTCCGGGAAGGTATCGCCGTACGCGGTAACCAGCTCGAATCCGCTACCCAGTATGTTGTTGGTTCCGACCGATACCGTACCGGAGCCGATCCGGCCGATTCCGTCGACGTAGCGCAAAGTGTTGTGCCGGCTGATCAACGCGACGACGTCCGCGCCGCTGGCGTCCGTGCCACGCCAGATGCCGTCCGGTATGACGGCTGGCGTCAAATCCCAGTTGACCGTGCACTGCCCATTGATCCAGTTCTCGTTGTAGCGGCAGTCCGGACCGCCCGTGTCGCCGCCCCCGCCGCAGCCGGCCAGGCCGAGCACCAGCCCAAACAAGCCGATCCGTGTTGCGCCTACCCCAAATTCGATGATGTCCATTGCCCCACTCCTTGTCAGCGATATTGCTTGCTGACAAGGATCCGGGTTTGGCAGGGCTCACTCCTGAGGAAAGGGAGATTTGGACCTGATGATTCGCTGATCTTTCGGCCGATGGCCGCGGCGAATGGAAAGCACGAGCTCATTCGCGTCGAATACCGCCATGTCGCTGGACGTCCCGTATGGCATGGATGCTGCGACTCCCGTGCTGATCGCTTTCCACGCATCGTGCAGGAACCCGAGCTGCCGGGCCGTCGCCAGGTCGCCGTAAACCGGCCGCGGGTAGCACTGCGGCAGGGACCGGCTGCCGCAATAGTCACCGCCTTCGGCACCCCAGCCTACGGGAATGCCTTCGGCATGCAGGGCCGAAGTGAATGCAGCCGTGGTTGCAGCCGCGGTATCCATGCAATAGTCCGGCGGGTCGGGTACCACGGGTTGCCCTTTGGCCTCTCGCAGTAGCGCCGGCTCGCGGCTGCCAGCCGACAATGCGGCGACTTGCGAAATAACGATATCGCGCAATCTGTCGCATCCATCGTCGATCGGCGTTAACGATGCCGCCTGCAGCTCGGTCAGCAATGCCAGCGGCCACAACGCAAAAACTCGCTTGGTCATGACTTACTCCTTGTCTTTGACGTTCGAAGATAACGACAGCAGCTTCCATCGATTGGCGGCCACTGAACAGGAGTATTTCCGGGCAAAACGCACAGAAGCACGGACGCGCTCAACGCGCGCCCGTACCGTCTTGTACTTATCCGATGGCCGGCAACGAAAGCCGGCCGGGCTGACTAGCCCTGATACCAACGCAATGCCGGACCGATCAGGCTGCCGAGTATCAGCGTGACCGTACAGATCGCGCCGATGGTAAATCCCATCGAGCGGGATTTCGGATCGGCAAGATAGGCTCTCCGGTAGATGAGCCTGGAAATGACAAACAACAGCCCCAGACCCGCGGCGGTCATGACGTGCACAAAGGTGCCGAAAATCCACATGCCGGGAATGACAATAATGAGCTGCTCGACGGTATTCTGGTGTACGCGAAACGCTCTCTCGAACTCCGCATGACCGCTCATCGCCGGCGCATCGACCCCATGGGCCACACGCGCCTTGCCCACCAGAAAGGCGAACACGAAAACCTGCAATAACGCCAAAGCCGTTACCATCGCAATTGCTTCCACCGCTCTCTCCTCGTTTTTTTGCTATTGTCCAGCCTCGGGCCGACTGACGAAGACCGGTTCGAGGGTGTCGTCGAATAGTACATTAACGACAGCCTTTGAGGATGATTCCTTCGCAATGAGGCGGCTGCGCCGGGAAACCCAATAACAACAATGGTCAAGCCCACAGGTCATTCTTCTCCCGTCGCAAGATTTGCGCACTTTATCGGCATAGAGCCGGGTGAGTTTCCCGCGGTCGCCTGGTCGTTCGTGTATTTTTTCTGCCTGATGGCCGGCTACTACATGCTTCGCTCCGTTCGCGAAGCCATGGCCATTGTCAGCGGCGTGGAAAACATTCCGTGGTTGTTCACCGGAACGTTCGTATTGATGATCCTGGCCACACCGGTGTTCGGCTGGGTTACTTCGCGCTATCCGCGCAGAAAGTTTCTGCCCTGGGTCTACTATTTTTTCATCGCGAACATCGTGCTGTTTTACGCGGCGTTTGCGCTGGCCAATGCTGGCATTCTCGATCAGGTGTGGATCAGCCGCATCTTCTTTACCTGGTTGAGCGTCTTCAACCTGTTCATCGTGTCGGTCTTCTGGAGTTTCATGGCCGACATTTACAGCAAGGATCAAAGCCGGCGCCTGTTCGGCGTCATCTCGGCCGGCGGCAGCGCCGGTGCCTTGCTCGGGCCGCTGCTGACCAGCGCGCTGGTCATTCCCATCGGCTTCGAAAATCTGTTGCCTTTGTCTGCCTTGCTGCTGCTGTTCGCCGTCTATTGCGTGCACCGCCTGCGCGGTTGGGCCACCCGGGACGCGCCGGGCAATCCGTCGCGCGGAGACAAGGAAGGCCAGTTGATCGGCGGCAGCGCCTGGGCCGGAATGCGACTGGTCATCACCACGCCGTATTTCACCGTCATTGCGATAGCCATGGTTTGTTCGAATTTCCTTGGCGTCGCGCTCTACATGTACATGGCGCAGCTCGTAAGCGAAGCATTCGACAACACCGACAAGCAGACCCAGGTGTTTGCGTTAATCGATACCTTCACCAATGGCCTGTCACTCCTCGGCCAGCTGTTGCTGGTCAAGCAATCGGTGCGCTACCTCGGAATCGGCACGACGCTCGCGTTGTTGCCCTTCGCCTCGGCCATCGGCTTTGCGCTGCTGGCAATCAACCCGGTCTTCATCGTGATGGCGGTGCTCCAGGTAGCGCGCCGCTCGTTGACCTTCGGCTTTGCAAAGCCGGCCAGCGACATGCTGTATTCGGTGGTTTCCAAGGAAGCAAAGTACAAAGCGAAAAATTTCATCGACACGGTCGTTTACCGGGGCGGGGATCTTTTCTCGGCCTGGACGATCAAACTGCTGGCCGGGCTCGGTATCACAGGCGTCTCTCTGGTGTGCATCCCGATTGCTATCGTTTGGACCGCGCTGTCCATGTGGATTGGCCGTGAATACCGGCGCCGGGACTGGGATCTGCATGCGAAAGGATACAATTGAACAGAAATAATCACTGGACCCGGCGCGATGCGATCAAGGCAGCCGCCGCCATCGCCAGCCTGCCGCTGCCTGCCTGGTCGAAGGAAGCCACCATGCTGAAGCGCCCAATTCCAAAGACCGGCGAGGAATTGCCGGTCATCGGGCTCGGTACCTACAACGTTTTCGATGTCGCCAGCACGGCCGAAGAGCTCGCCCCGCGCAGGGAAATCGTCGATCTGATGATCGAAAAAGGCGCCAGCCTCATCGACTCGTCTCCGATGTACAACCGAGCCGAGAAAGTCGTCGGCGACATCATCGAGCAAAGCGGCAAGCGGGAAAAACTGTTCCTGGCGACCAAGGTCTGGACGGACGGCAAGGCATCAGGCGAACAGCAAATGGCCGCATCGGCCAAACTTATGCAGGCGGACGTCATCGACCTGATGCAGGTGCACAACCTGCGCGATCTCGACGTCCACATGGCGACCATCCGTGACTGGCAACAACAAGGCCGGATTCGCTACAACGGCATTACCGACTACCGCGCCAGTGCACTGGATGAACTCGAGGCAGCAATGCACAAGCATCGGCCGCAGTTCATCCAGATCAATTATTCGCTTGGCGAAACCGAAGCCGATCGCCGTGTATTACCGCTCGCCAGCGACTTAGGTATTGCCGTCATCGCCAATCGCCCGTTTCAGTCGGGCCCACTGTTCTCGGCGGTGCGCGGCCGTGAGCTACCGGGCTGGGCCACGGATTTCGCCGCGAGCTGGGGCCAGTTCTTCCTGAAATTCATCGTCAGCCATCCGTCAGTAACGGTCGCCATACCGGCAACCAGCAAGCCGCATCACATGGCGGATAATCTCGGCGCGGGTTTCGGCGAAATGCCGGATGCTGCAACGCGAAAGAAGATGGCCGCTTTCTTCGCCAGCCTGTAGAGAAGCCGTGCATGCAGAACGCAGGACTGGGTCGCCGCCTCGGCGCCGCGCTTTACGACGGATTGCTGGTCTTTGCGTTGATGAGTCTTGCCACGCTCCCCTTCATCGCCGTTCGCGGCGCTCAGCCCGTGGAAGCCGGCGCGCTCGGTTACCGGATCACGATGCTGGCGATCGCCTGGTTGTTTTTCGCGATCTACTGGTCACGGTACGGACGAACGCTGGGTTCGCAAGCCTGGCGCATGCGGGTGGAAACAGCGGACGGAAAAAGGCCGACATTCGGCAGGGCCAGCGTGCGTTTTCTCGCCGCAATTCTGTCATGGCTGCCGTTCGGCCTGGGTTTCTGGTGGCAGCTGTGGGACGGCGACAGGCTCACCTGGCACGACCGCCTGTCGGGTACGCGCCTTCGTTATTACCCGAAAGGAAACTAGGAAAATTCCGATCTATTCGTCATTGCGAGCCCCGCGAAGCAATCTCCCGCGTCGAATTCGATGATTTGAAGATTGCTTCGTCACTTCGTTCCTCGCAATGACGGAGGACTTCGAATAAATCGGGCATCCTAGCGGACGCGACTCAGTGCGACGGTCGTCACGATCAGCAGCATCGCGGTTGGCACCCAGGTCACTATCGCCGGGTTCAGATTGAATACCTGGCCGGAATTCGCCAGCATTTCACTCGCCAGAAAATACGCGAGCCCGATCAGCACGCCGATCATCAGGCGGCTTCCTGCACCTGATGACCGCAATGAACCGAATACGAACGCCAGTGCCAGCACCGGCATGATGACGACAGTCGCCGTCTGCGAAATACGCGACCACAGCTCGGTTTCGTAGCGCACGGATTTCAGGCCGTTCTTTTTCAGGTACCGGACGTAGCTCAAAAGCCCGCGGCCCGACAGACTGATCGGCTTGACCAGCGTGATACCCAGCAATTCGCTGTCTATTTCAAAAGATTCGACTGCAAGCGATGACTGAACTGACTGGACGCCATCGTCCTTGAATCGTGTTTCCCGATAGTTCTCGAGAATCCAGCGATCGGATTCGTCGATGCCGGCATTCTCGGCCCTGGCAATCGAGGCCAGCGTATCGTCGTCATTGAATCGAAATAGATAAACGCCGCCGAAATTGTATTCCGTGTTGACTCGATCGAGGTGCAGGATGACCGAACCGTCCTTGATCCAGGCTGCGTTACCTGCGGATGTTCGCTCCTGACCGGCCCTTGCTTCGTCGCGCATCGTGCGTGCGAAATAATCGAGCGGCGGTCCGATGTACTCGGCAATGAGTCCCGTCAACACCATCAGCACGACGCCGGAAACGGCGACCATTCCGGCAAGCCGCATAACTGACAAGCCGGCCGTGCGCATAACCACGATTTCGCTGTTGGTCGCCAGTGCGCCCAGTCCGAGCAGCGAGCCGATGAGAGTGGCAATGGGCAACATTTCGAACGACAGTTGCGGCAGCCGCAGCAATGCGTACATCAATGCCTGCGGGACACCGTAGTCAGCCTGCGTATCCTCCAGCTGAGCGATGAACTCGAACAGTCCGGCCAGCGCGAGCAACACCAGCATCACCAGCAGTGTGCTGATCAGTATCGTGCGCATCAGGTAGGTCGTGAGCAGACTCATTTACGGCGGCCGACGGCGAAAATGCGCCGATGCAATCCGTTCTGTATCGAAAGCATGCCAACGGCAATCGCCAACATCAGCGCGTGCACCCACCAGATTCCGATCGCAGGCGAGACCGTGCCCTGTTCGAGCCAGGCTTTGCCCGCGCTCATCAAATTGAAATAGATTATGAATACCAAGAGACCGATAGCGAGCCGCGCGTAGCGGCCCTGGCGCGGCTGGCTCTTGCTCAGCGGCACGGCCAGAATCGCAAGAATCAGAGTCGCCAAAGGAACACCCAGCCGAAAATGCCATTCGGCAATTTCTTCTGGGTTTGACGACGTCATCAAATCGAACGTTCGCATTGCACGCGGCTCCGGAATCTTCTCTTCCACTCCCGGTAACCGGTACGGGATGCCGTGCTCGGCAAATTCCATGACGCGGAACCGCGACGTTCCGGGAATTCCTTCGTAACGCCGGCCGTCGAACAATATGAAGTAACGCGTGTTCGGGTCGTCGGAGTTACGCTGCTCGCCGCGCTTGGCGACGATGACCTCCACGATTCCCTCATCCAGCTGGCGCTCCATGAACACGTTTTCGATCACGCCGGGCCCGATTACCGTCTCGGCGTAAATAACTGCACCCTGCGAGTTGTCGACCGCGAATCGTCCCGGTTCGATGCTGGCTATGTCGGCCTGCCTTCGCGCTTCGAGATTGATGCGCTCGATTGCCGATAACGCTTTCGGTGCGGTATCCATGGCCAGCCAGCCGACACCGAACACCAGCGGCAGCATGAGCCACGACAATGGGCGATAGATATCGCCGGGCCCGACACGGCAAGCCATCATGGCCGGAAGCTCGCTGTCCCGGTACAGGCGACCGAGAGCGAGCATGATCGCGAGAAACAGCCCGATAGGAACGAGCACGGTCATGTACTGTAACGCCGTCAGCCCGATTATCTGGAAAATGGCGTTCTTCGGCAGACTGTCTTTCGCAACTTCACCGAGAACCCGGGCAAACTGGTTCGTCAAAAGAATGAACAGCAATACGCCAGTGACTGCCAGCCAGCTGAGCGCTATCTCGCGAAAAATGTAACGATCGAGGATGCGTAACATCGATAGGTCAGTGATTTTCTTAAAAAGTTTGGCCGGATCAGTGTAGACTACCCCTTTTGAATTGCCCGGGACAGTCCTTCTGTCTCAGCGGATCGCCGCAAGGCTATCAAACAACAAAGGCCGCACCGGCGGCATCCAGCGACCCTGAATGCGGATCCCGTTCTGCCGGCGCACACATGAATCCGGTAGCTGGTCGAACCAAAGGAAAAAACTGGCTTATGGAATACTTCACTACGACCAGCGGCGCTGCCCGCCAAACCGGGCAATGTGTCATCGTCGGAGTCTATGAGAACGGCAAACTCAGTCGCGGCGCAGAGGATATGGATGTTGCGAGTCACGGCGCGATCCGCAAATTGCTCAAGCAAGGCGACCTTTGCGATCAGCTGGGTTCCAGTCGCGTGCTGCGTAACATCGAAGGTGTGCGGGCACAGCGCATCGTCGTCGTCGGCCTTGGCGACGCAAATGAACTCGGTGTCAGCCAGTTCCGTTATGCGCTTCGTTCCGCGCTCGACAGTCTTGCGGGCAGCAAGATCAAGGACATCGTCAATTTCCTGACCCTGGAAGATATCGAAGGCAGCAGTGCCTATTACCTCGCGCGCTACACGGTCGAGACGATCCACGGAAAACTCTACTCATTCAACAACCTGAAGACCGGCAAGACCGTGGGCGACATACCGGTCAAAAAAATCGGCATTGCCGTTGCCAGCCGCAGTGATGCCACGAAAGCAAAGCTTGGCGCGACACATGCCGACGCGATATCGCAGGGGATGAAGCTGGCGCGCGATCTCGGCAACCTGCCGCCGAACGTCTGTACGCCGACCTATCTCGCGAAGACGGCACAGAAACTCGCGAACTCGCACGGCGGCCTGCAGACGAAAATTTTGAACGAGCCGGAGATTCGCAAGCTTGGCATGCATTCCTTCCTGTCCGTCAGCAACGGCTCGGCCGAACCGGCAAAACTGATCGTCATGCAGTACAAGGGCGGCGGCAAGGACAAGCCCGTGGTGCTGGTAGGCAAGGGCATCACGTTCGACTCCGGCGGCATTTCCCTGAAGCCGCCACCGGCAATGGACGAGATGAAGTTCGATATGTGCGGCGCCGCATCCGTGATCGCAGCGATCGCAACCGTCGCAATATTGAAACTGCCGATAAACGTCAACGTCGTTGTCCCAACCTGCGAAAACCTGCCGGGCGGTACGGCAACCCGACCCGGCGATATCGTCGAAAGCATGTCGGGACAGACAATAGAAATACTGAACACCGACGCCGAGGGCCGATTGATCCTGTGCGATGCGTTAACTTACTCGCGGCGATTCAAACCGCATACCGTTATCGATGTGGCCACCCTGACAGGCGCCTGCGTTATCGCGCTCGGCCACTACCGTACTGCGGTAATGAGTCCGTCCGACGATCTTGCAGCGAAAATAACCGGCGCCGGTATCGCGGCCGATGACCGATGCTGGCAGATGCCGATGGGGCCCGAGTACGAGCGGCTGTTGCGCAGCAATTTTGCGGATATGGCCAACGTCGGCACCCGTGAAGGCGGCGCCATCACGGCCGCCTGCTTCCTTGGAAAATTTACAAAGGGACTGAACTGGGCCCACCTCGATATCGCGGGAACCGCTTCGCGCTCCGGTGTACGCAAGGGTGCAACAGGGCGGCCGGTTCCGGTGTTGAGCGAGTTCCTGCTCAGGCACGCCGGCGCCCTCCCCTGAGCATGTCACGGGTCGATTTCTACATTCTTGCTGATGCCGGCGAATCTGCCCGGCACATTTTTGCGTGCCGTCTCGCGGAAAAAGCCTATCGCCTGAAGAACTCGGTGCACATCCGCACTGACGATCGGGGCCTTGCGTCCAGGATCGACGACCTGCTGTGGACATTCCGCGACGGCAGCTTCGTGCCGCACGAGATTGTCGGGACCCAGGCGACCGCTGAGGCGCCCGTCACCATCGGCAGTAGCGACAACGACAGTGCGGCCGGCGGCGATCTGTTGATTAACCTTTGTAAGGATCTGCCGGCGAATCCTGCGGCTTTTCCGCGCATCGCGGAGATTGTAAGCTCCGATGAGGACAGCCGCCTGCATAGCAGGCAGAGGTTCGCAGCCTACCGCGACCAGGGACATTCACTGGACACACACAATATCTGAACGGGCGGATTGGCCTTCGCCACTGCAATGACGGGCCCGGCGCGCATGCCTCGCTATGATTAAATATTTTTTTTGAATATATCGATTGAGTTTAATGGATAAGTCTTACCGCCCGCAGGACATCGAGCGACGCCAATACCAGCGCTGGGAAGAAAACGGCTACTTCGCACCCGGTGGCGATGGAAAGCCGTATTGCATCGTCATTCCGCCGCCGAACGTGACCGGAACCCTGCATATGGGCCATGCGTTCCAGGACACGATCATGGACGCGCTGATCCGCTATCACCGTATGCTCGGCCGCAATACGCTGTGGCAACCGGGCACGGATCACGCGGGCATAGCCACGCAGATGGTGGTTGAACGCCAGCTAAACGCCCGGGGCCAGAGTCGCCGCGATCTCGGCCGAGAGAAATTCGTCGAAAAGGTATGGGAATGGAAAAAGGAATCGGGCGGGCAGATCTCGCAGCAATTGCGCCGCATGGGCGCCAGCGTCGACTGGAAGCGCGAGCGTTTCACGATGGACGAGGACCTGTCGGCGGCAGTAACCGAAGTCTTCGTTCGTCTGTACGACGAAAAGCTCATTTACCGCGGCAAGCGGCTGGTGAATTGGGATCCGGTGCTGCACACCGCGTTATCCGATCTCGAGGTGCTGCAGGAAGATGAGGCCGGGCACCTGTGGCACTTCCGTTATCCGCTGGCGTCGGGCGATGGCCATCTTGTCGTCGCAACCACCAGGCCGGAAACGATGCTCGGCGATTCCGCTGTGGCGGTGCACCCTGACGACGAACGCTACCGTGAATTGATCGGGCAGGATGTGATCCTGCCAATCGTCGACCGACGCATGCCGATCGTCGCGGACGACTATGTCGATCCGGAATTCGGTACGGGCTGCGTGAAGATAACGCCGGCACACGATTTCAACGACTACGAACTCGGCCGTCGTCACGACTTGCCGATGTACAACATTTTCGACGACAACGCAGCAATTAACGACACTGCGCCGGCGCCTTACCGCGGACTCGATCGCTTCGACGCGCGCGAAAAGATCGTTGCCGAACTGGATGCGCTCGGGCTGGTCGAGAGAATCGAAGATTACGTCTGCAAGATTCCGCGCGGCGATCGCAGCGGCGCGGTCGTCGAACCCTACCTGACCGATCAGTGGTACGTCAGCATCAAGCCACTGGCAGAACCCGCTATAAAGGCCGTCGAAACCGGTCGCATCCGCTTCGTCCCAGAAAACTGGTCGAAAACCTATTACGAGTGGATGCACAACATCCAGGACTGGTGCATCAGCCGGCAACTGTGGTGGGGCCACCGTATCCCGGCATGGTACGACAGCGACGGCAATATCTACGTCGGCCGTGACGAAGCCGACGCGCGGGCCAAGAACGAACTTGCCGATTCTGTTGAACTTCGGCAGGACGAGGATGTTCTGGATACCTGGTTCTCGTCGGCGTTGTGGCCGTTCAGCACCCAGGGCTGGCCACAGCAGACCGAAGACCTGAAAACTTTTTATCCGGGCCAGGTGCTGGTCACCGGCTTCGACATTATCTTCTTCTGGGTTGCCCGCATGATCATGATGGGACTCAAGTTCATGGGCGACGTGCCGTTCCATGAGGTTTACATCCACGGCCTGATCCGCGACCAGGACGGGCAGAAAATGTCCAAGTCCAAGGGCAACGTTCTCGACCCGCTGGATCTTATCGACGGGGTAGACCTCGAAACCCTGCTCGAAAAGCGCACCAGCGGCCTGATGCAGGATCACCTTCGGCCCGCCATCGAAAAGGCAACGCGCAAGCAGTTTCCGCATGGCATCGATGAATTCGGCGCCGACGCGCTCCGGTTTACCTTTGCATCGCTGGCAACGACCGGCCGTGACATCCGTTTCGATCTTGGCCGCATCGATGGCTACAGCAATTTCTGCAACAAGCTGTGGAACGCCGCCAACTACGTGTTGATGAACACCGACGAGCTCGACGATGGCGACGCCTGCTACGGCCCCGCCGATCGCTGGATTCGTTCTCGGCTGGATCGCGCCGTGGGATCGGTACGCGAGCATTTGGACAACTACCGCCTGGATCTCGCTGCGCAAGTGATGTACGACTTCACCTGGTACGAGTTCTGTGCCTGGTACCTGGAACTGTCCAAACCGGTTCTTCAGTCCGATGAAAGCAGCCCGGAAGAAAAACGCGGCACCCGGCGAACACTAATCGAGGTGCAGGAAACGCTGCTTCGTTTATTGCACCCTCTGATGCCATTCATCACCGAAGAAATCTGGGGGCATGTCGCACCACGGGCCGGAGTCACCGGCGACACCATCATGCTGCAGGCGTTTCCCGAATCGTCTCCGGCAAATCGCGACGCTCAGGCGGAGCAGGAACTCGACTGGGTCATGCGATTCATTCTCGGAATCCGGCAGATCCGCGGAGAAATGGACATTGCGCCGGGCAAACCGCTGCCTGTCATCATGGAGAATGCCACTGCGCAGGATACGGAACTCGCGAACCAACATGCGGCCTTGCTAAAGCGCGTCGGCCGCGTCGACTCCATCTCGCTGCTGCAAGCCGGCGAAACGGCGCCGCCGGCCGCGACCGCGCTGCATGGCGAGATGCGGCTGCTGGTGCCGATGCAGGGCCTGATCGACGTGGATGCGGAGCGGCAACGACTGGCTAAGCAGAAGGAAAAAATTCTGATCGACCTGGAGCGAAGCCGCAACAAGTTGGCCAATGCCAATTTTGTGAACAATGCGCCGCCCGATGTCGTCTCACAGGAGTCGCGCCGCGCCGAAGAATTCCAGAGCCAGCTGTCGCAGATCGACGAGCAAATTGCCCGCCTGGCCAGTTTTATTTGAGGCACAGATCACAATTCGGCTGGCAGGGAGTGCAAAGGTCCGACCGATCCGCGACTATTGGTGGCATATATTGTCCGGGCAAGCAGGAGTCCTTGATGCAACGTGGTAGTACGCAAGCGCAAATGCCTGCCGACAAAGAGATGCAAAAGGCCGCCCTGGACACTGCCAGGAAGTCACTGAATTCGATCGTCCTCGGCAAGGACCAGGAAATTTCGCTGGCATTGGCTTGCCTACTGGCGCGCGGTCACCTGCTTATCGAGGACCTGCCCGGCCTCGGCAAAACCATTCTTGCGCAGTCCCTGGCGCGAGTTCTCGGACTCAGCTTTCAGCGCATCCAGTTCACCAGCGATCTGTTGCCAGCCGACATAGTCGGTGTTTCGGTATTCGATCAGAAGCTTGCAGAATTTCGCTTTCAGCCGGGTCCGGTATTTGCACAGCTGGTACTTGCCGATGAAGTCAATCGTGCCACACCAAAAGCCCAGAGCGCATTGCTGGAAGCGATGGAAGAAAAACAGGTTTCCGTCGACGGCAAAACGCACAACCTGCCGAAACCTTATTTTGTCGTCGCGACACAGAATCCGTCGGACCAGATCGGTACTTTTCCTTTGCCGGAATCGCAGCTCGATCGGTTCCTGATGCGACTGCAACTCGGCTATCCGAACGAGGCCAGCGAGAGGGCCTTGTTAACCGGAACCGACCGGCGGGCGATGCTGGAAAAAATCCCGCCGACACTCGATGCGGATACGCTGGGCATACTGCAGGACAACGTCGAGCGGGTTCATGTCAGCGAACCGCTGATCGACTATGTTCAGGCACTTGTTCGATTCTCACGCGAATCGCCGGAAATCGAGACCGGCCTGTCGCCCAGAGGCGCGCTGGCGCTGATAGCCGCCGCGCGCGCGCACGCGTTCCTGCTGCACCATTCGGGCGTCTTCCCGGACGATGTACAGACAGTATTTGCGGCAGTAGCCGGGCATCGCCTGAAACCGGCCAGTCGATCAGGCATCCGAAACCCAGGGGAACTCAGCCGGCATGTCCTCGATTCAGTGGCAATTCCCTAGACTCCCGGGCGTTCTCAATCCGACGCGATTACGAGAAGCGGCGCAGGAACGCGTAGGCCGCTGGGCACAAAAGCGCCAAGGTAAAGATCCCCGAAATACGCGCCTGTTGTCGAAGCGCATCTACATCCTTCCGACAGGCATCGGACTCATCTTCGCGCTGATGACCTTTGCCATGCTGCTCGGCTCTATGAACTACAACAACAACCTGTCGTTCGTGCTGACTTTCCTGCTGATCAGCGCGGGCCTGGTCTCGATGCACCAGTGCCAGCGGAATCTTGTCGGCCTGGAGATCAGCTTTGCCGGCGTGGATCCGGTATTTGCCGGGCAGTCGGCGGAGTTTCGTATTGCCGTTACCAATCATGCGAGAACGCGCCGCTACAATATCCAGCTATATTTCGGGCGCATCCGCAGCGATATCGACGACCTCGAGCCCGGCGAGAGCCGCGTATTTCACCTCGACCTGCCGACCACGGCACGAGGACAGGTCAGCCTGCCGCGATTCGGCATCCGCACGCTTTTCCCGTTTGAACTCTTCAGAGCATGGGCCTGGCTGCACATGGACCTGCAGGGTCTGGTGTACCCGCGGCCGGCCGATCACGCACCGTTGCCACCGCCGACGGAAACCGCGCACGGCCACCGGCAGCACGACGCACGCGGCGAGGAGGATTTCGCGGGCCTGCGCAAATTTCATAGCGGTGATTCACCGCGACAGGTCGCGTGGAAAGCCTTTGCACGCAGCGGCGACCTGCTGTCGAAGCAGTTCTCCGGCGCGGATACCAGCAGCCAGTGGTTCGATCTCCGGCAGGTCGAGGCCGCGGATTTCGAAACGCGGCTGTCGATCCTTACGCGCTGGATAGTCGATGCGGAACGAACCCACGCCGACTACGGACTGCGGCTGATCAGTGACGAAATTCCGCCGGCCAACGGCGCCGCGCACCGGCACCAATGCCTGGAGGCGCTGGCACTGATCGACTTCGACAGCGGGTCCCTGTCGTGAGCCGCCGCAATGGTACAGACGGCTCCCTGCTGGCGAGTTTGCCCTACACGCTCGGCGCCCTGGCGTTTTCCATAGCGCCGCACGTTCAGTATTTGCCGGTGTGGGTGACCGTGACTTTCCTGAGCTGTTCGGCCGCTCGCTGGTACATCGAGAAACGACGCTGGCGACTGCCGCCGGCGTGGCTGCGAATCGCGCTCGCGATGCTGTGTTTCCTCGCCATCCTGTTCTCGTATAACCAGACGATAAGTGGAGTAGGACCCGGGTCCGCGCTGCTCGCGGTCATGGGTTCGCTGAAGATGCTAGAAACGCGCGTACGGCGCGATCAGTTTGTACTGTTGTTCATTTCCATTTTCATGATCATGGCGTCGCTGCTGCGCGAACAATACCTTTGGTCGCTGCCCTATTTGCTCGCCGCCGTGCTAATCACAATGACGGCCTGGCTGCGTATGTCACAAGCCCGCGACGTCAGCTTGCTCCACAGCCTGCGCAGCAGCTCCCGTCTGCTGCTCTATGCGGCGCCGATTGCGCTTGCGATGTGGATATTCTTCCCGCGAATCTCGACGCCGTTCTGGTCCGTACCGATCGATACCAGCAGCGGCCGCTCCGGCTTGAGCGAAAACATGAGTCCCGGCGATATCAGTTCGCTGTCACTTTCCGATGCTGTTGCCTTCCGCGTTACCTTCGATGGAGCTGTTCCACCGCCGAGCCAGCGCTATTGGCGGGGCCTGGTATTGCACCAGTTCAACGGGCGCAGCTGGACCGGTCGGGAACCGCTGCCTGATCCGAAAGCGAGGGACCGTATTTCTGCCACCGGCGATGCCTATCGTTACCAGGTCACGCTCGAACCCACCCGGCAACACTGGATCTTCGCGCTGGACATTCCTGTCGACTGGAGCCCCGAGACGATCAAGATGGGGAGTGATCTGCATCTCGCTTACACGTTCCCGATCGATCAGCGAATTCGCTACAGCGCCGTATCGCGTACGCGTTATTCGGTCGACTCGCAGCTCACAAGGATGGCCCGGGACTGGTACACGCGCTTTCCGGAAGAGCGAAACCCGCGCTCGATTGAATACGCCCGCGAACTGCGCGCCGCGGCGGGCAGCGACGAGCGCTACATCAATACCGTTATCAGAGCGTTTCACGACGAAGAATACTTCTACACGCTGCAGCCGCCTGTGCTGGGCCGCGATCCGGTCGATCAATTTCTTTTTCAGACCCGCCGCGGCTTCTGCGAACACTACGCATCCGCTTTTGCGCTGCTGATGCGGGCGGCCGGCATACCCTCACGCATCGTCCTCGGTTACCAGGGAGGCGAACTGAATCCCTACGGTAATCACATGATCGTGCGGCAATCCGACGCTCACGCATGGACCGAAGTATGGTTGGCGGATCGCGGCTGGCAGCGCATCGATCCGACGGCGGCCGTTGCCCCGGAACGAATCGAATCCGGCATGTCGGGCGCCATGTTCGGCGAGATAGGCGCAAGCTGGGGACTGAACGCGCCCGCCGAATGGCTGCACCAGCTGACCTTGTCGCTGGATGCACTGAACGCGAGATGGAACGAATGGATTCTCGGTTACGGCCCGGAGAACCAGGAGCGTTTCATGAAATGGCTTGGCATGAGCAAGCCGGACTGGCAGAAGATGTTTCTCACGCTGATCGCACTGGTCACGATCGGTATCGTCGTTATCAGCATCGTGCTTATGCGGCGCAACCGTCCGCCGCCGCGTGACCCGGCTGCCGTGCTTTACGGCCAGTTCACGCGAAAGGCCGGCCTGCCACCGCGCACAGGCGAAACGCCGTTTGATTACGCGCAACGCTTGCGAGAAACATCGGTACAGCAATCGGATTGCGTCGATCGTGTCACGTCACGTTATCTGAAAGCGCGCTACGGCACGCCGGATGAACACGCATTGCAGGAGCTGGAAGACGCCGTCAGTAAGTTCCGCAGGAGCGCTTGACGCGCATCATTCGTCGCAGTCGCCTGCAGTGCAGGCTCCTACAGTCCTGCTGCAGCCCTTGTAGGAGACTGCACCGCAGGCGACAACGATGCCCGGCAAAACCTGTAGGAGCCTGCACCGCAGGCGACCGATGTCATGCGGTGCCGACGTAGTTGCGTTCAGGATTCTGAATCCACGCGCGTAAGTGCTATCGCGCCGAGGACGAACAGCGGCAGAACAGCGACGATGATGAATCGCGGATCGGCAAAAAAGAACCCGACGACTCCGATCATGACCGGGCCAAGAACATGCGCGAATTTGGTCAGCATGTTGTAGAAGCCGAAAAACTCGCCCGACCGTTCGGCGGGAATCAGTGAGGCAAATAGAGACCGGCTCATGCCCTGCACGCCGCCCTGCACCAGGCCGATCGTGACCGCCATTGCATAAAACTGGCCAACCCTTTGCAGGAATACGGCGTAGACCGCAACCGCGATGTAAACGGCGAGCCCGACGTATATCGCTCGTTTCGCACCGATGCGGTGTCCGAGGTAACCAAAACCGAGCGTCGCGGGAAATCCGACGAAGTTGGTAAGCAACAGTGCCAGAACAAGGTCAGATTCCTTGAAACCCAGGCGCTGTCCGAAATTGACAGCCATGAATATCACCGCGAAGAGCCCGCCGATATACAGCCAGTAGGCGATGAGGAACAGCCAGACCTTGCGATACTCCCTGATCCGGCGGACGGTCTCGGCAAGTGCCTGGTAGGCTGCAAGGATAGTGCTGCCCTTGCCGCTCGCAGATGCCTTGTTTTCCCGCACGACCAGCATCAGCGGCACCAGGAAAATCAGCCACCAGGCGCCGACAGAAACGAATGCAAACTTGACGCCTTCGGTTGCGTCGGCAAAACCGAACAGTTGCGGTGACTGCAGCATCCAGACATGCAGCGCAAGGAGCGATGCGCCGCCGAAATAACCGAGGGAAAATCCGAGCGATGAAACCAGGCTGTAATGCCTTGGTTCGCTCACGTCGACAATCAAGGAGTCATAAAACACGTTCGCGCTGTAGTAGCCAATGGACGCCAGCGCGAACAACACAAGGGCGAGTGGCCATCCACCCTCGCCCACCATTGACAGCGACGCGGTGGCGACGGCACCAATAACGGCCAGCGTGAAGAGAAACCGCTTGCGATAGCCGCCGCTGTCTGCAATGGCGCCAAGAATCGGCGCCATCAGCGACACGATGAGACTGGCCGATGCGGTCGCCCAGGTCAGTCGGGCGGTTACGGAAGCGCCATCATCGCCGGCACTCCAGTACAGGCCGAGAAAAAGCGGAAAGAGTACGGCGAGAACACTGAGTGCGAACGCAGAGTTGCCCCAGTCGTAGAGGGCCCATGCCACCACCTGCTTGTTGATGAAACGCCTGTCGGCCATGGGTATTCGCCGTCGTGATTAATCAGTAATCGCGCGTTGTCCTGAACTCGACCTCCGGCCAACGTTCCTCGGTAAGACTAAGATTGACCTTGCTCGGCGCAATGTAGACCAGACTGTCACTGTGATCCAGCGCCAGGTTGTCGTGCGCCTTGCGGGAAAAATCGGCTAGCATCTTTTCGTCGTCGCATTGAACCCACCTTGCCGTTGCGACGTTTATCGCCTCGAACTGGCACTCGACCTTGTATTCGTCACGCAACCGGTGTGCAACGACGTCGAACTGCAACGGACCGACTGCACCAAGGATCAGATCGTTGTTTCTGAGCGGCTTGTACAACTGCGTGGCGCCCTCCTCGCACAATTGGGCGAGCCCCTTTTGCAGCGCCTTGAGACGCAAAGGGTCCTTCAGAATCGCGCGCCGGAAAATTTCCGGCGCGAAACTGGGAATACCGGAGAATCGCAATTGCTCCCCCTGGGTAAAGCTGTCGCCGATATTGATCGTGCCGTGATTGTGCAGGCCGATGATATCGCCGGCATAGGCAGAATCGGCGTGCTGCCGGTCGGCAGCCATAAAAGTAATGGCATCCGGAATTCGCATTTCCTTACCGCTGCGCACGTGCAGCAGGCGCATGCCCTTTTCATACATTCCGGAACAAATGCGCATGAATGCTATCCGGTCCCTGTGAGCCGGGTCCATGTTTGCCTGAATCTTGAAAATAAACCCGGTCAACTCGCTTTCGCTCGCTGAAACGGTGCGAGTGTCGGCGACCCGCGATGCCGGTGCCGGTGCGTGCTCGACGAAAGCATCGAGCAACTCCCGCACGCCGAAATTGGTGATCGCCGATCCGAAAAAAACCGGCGTTTGACGGCCGGCGAGATATTCGCCGACATCCAGTGCGGGGCAGGCGCCCTTCACCAGTTCGACCTCCTCGCGAAACCTAGCAAGATCGTCGCCCAGCGCTTTCCCTGCTTCGGCCGAATCCAGTCCGTCGATAGAGCTGATGTTTGACGCACGTTGGCGGCCTGCCGCCGAATAAAGATAAATACGGTCCTGCAATAAATGGTAAACGCCCTTGAGCTGGCGTCCCATGCCGATCGGCCAGGTAACCGGTGCGCAATGAATACCGAGAACGGATTCGATCTCGTCCAGCAAATCAATCGGTTCGCGCCCGTCGCGATCGAGCTTGTTGATGAACGTCATGATGGGCGTATCGCGCAGCCTGCAGACCTCCATCAACTTGATAGTGCGTTGCTCGACGCCCTTCGCGCAGTCGATCACCATCAACGCCGAATCGACCGCGGTCAGTGTCCGGTAGGTATCTTCGGAAAAATCCTCGTGGCCCGGCGTATCCAGAAGATTGACGATACGGTCGCGATACGGAAATTGCATGACAGAAGAGGTAATCGAGATCCCTCGCTCCTGCTCCAAAGCCATCCAGTCCGAGGTGGCGTGCCGGCTCGCCTTCCGCCCCTTGACAGTGCCGGCCAGCTGGATTGCACCGCCGAAAAGCAGCAGCTTTTCTGTCAGCGTGGTTTTGCCGGCATCGGGATGCGAAATAATCGCAAAAGTACGTCGCTTGCTGACCTGGGATCGAATATCGGGCATGGGATAGCGGGATCGGGCGAAATGGCGGCGCAGTTTAGCCCGAACACCGTGCGCTGGCCAGCCGGCCGCCGGTCAAAGCGTCTTCTTTATGCGCAACGACAATACGGCGGCGTCTTCACGACCGCCTTTCGCCTGGTAATAGGACGGTCGACTGGCTATCTGCCGGAATCCCCTTTTGCGATAGAGGGCCAACGCGCCGACGTTCGACGGCCGGACCTCGAGAAAAACCTCGGTCACCTCAGCCTCCCGAGCGCTGTTGAGAGCCTCTCGCAGCAATTTGTCCCCGTAACCCAGTTTTCGAAACAGCGGATCGACACACAGATTGAGAATGTGCGCCTCGCCCGCTGCAACGGAAAGGATGGCGTAGGCGACCACGTAGTCGCCACGAGTCAGTACGGTGCAGTGATAGCCGGCCAGCAGGCAATCGCGGAAGACGCCGTGGCTCCACGGGAACTCGTAGCTGCGACGTTCTATATCTGAAACCAGCGGCAGATCGTCGTGAATCATGCGACGAATATGAACAGGTACTTCCTCGATCCTGGAAATCACGGCGTAAGTTCCGTTAGCAGCTTACGCACGGTGCACAGGTCTTCCCAGGCTTTACGTTTTTGCGTCGGGCTGCGCAGCAGGTAGGCAGGATGATAGGTGACGATCAAGGGAAGTTTGCCGTCATTCAGACTGTGGGTCCTGCCACGCAACTGGCCCAATGGCGCATCCGTGTGCAGCAGATGATGTGCGGCGATTCGACCAACGGCGAGTACAAGCATCGGTTGCAGCAGTTCGACCTGCCGCTCCAGGTGCCTCCGGCACATGCCGGCCTCCTCCGCCGACGGATCGCGATTATTCGGCGGCCTGCACTTGAGGACGTTGGCGATGAATACGTCGCTGCGGGAAAAGCCAATTGCGCGCAACATCTCGTCCAGCAACTTGCCGGCACGGCCGACAAACGGTTCACCGCGCCGGTCCTCTTCGGCACCGGGTGCCTCACCGATGATCATCAGTTGCGCGTTACGACTGCCGACGCCGAAAACGGTCTGCGTTCGGCTCTCGTGCAACGGACAGCGTTTGCAATCTGCAACCAGCTGGCGAAGTTGTTCCCAATCCGTTGTCGTCGCGGCATTGTCATCGGCGACAGGCGGCGGCTCCGCTGTGCTGCGGCGCGTCCAGACTTCTATCCCGATCGCATCGAGGTAGGCGCGTCTTTGGGTTTCAGCAGACATCGGAAATCCTGGGTCGGGTATGGTTCGGATGGAATCGCACAGCGGAACTGTCCGTTCACCAGCTGGAATTTTGCCACGTTGCACGGGGCGATGACACCGGCCGCGCCGACAGGCTGCGATCCCCGCGATTCATGGATGTGGCAGCGTGCCCAGTATGTCGCTGCCGGCCTTCACTTCCCGTCCTGACTCGACCAGGACGCGGCTGTTGATTGGCATATAGACCTCGGCAAAACGCGTCAGCCTGAGGTAAGCGCAACGCTGACCTTGTCCTACGCGTTCGCCGTATCGGGAAAAGGCACGCGGTACCAGGCCGAATCGATTGCCGTGAAATCTCAACACGACGTCATCGCCCTCATCCGTTCGGACCCATAAACCCGGTACTTCGGCATCCGATCGCTTATTCGAAATGTGGCTGTGGTAATCGAGGAGCATGCCTTCCACCGGACTGCGCGCCGTGTAGGTGCCAAGACTGCTGATACGAATGATGATCTTGTGCGCGGCATTGCCGACAATTCCGTTATCAACGATTATAACTTCGACAATCACGCCATCGACCGGGCTCACCACGGCCAGAGGACTCGACGGAACCGCCCGGTGCGGATCGCGAAACAGGAAATACAACCCGCCCAGCATCAATGCGGGCGGTACGGAAGCAGCCCAACCCAGGTAGTACCAGCACAACCCGGTTGCGATGGTGCAAGCCGCGAGAAACGGAACACCTTCTTTGGCGACCAGCGAGTATCGACGTCCTTTCAAATGTATGTGATCCCTGAAGCTGTCTTTCCAGCAAATTCGCGAGTCCCGACACGCGTCGTGTAGAATACCGCCGCCATTCGTACCGGGTCAGAATATACATGCGTTTTACTGAATTTGGACTAACCACACTGAAAGAGGTGCCGTCGGAGGCGGAAATCGTCAGTCATCAGCTGATGCTTCGCGCCGGCCTGATCCGGCGCCTCGCGTCCGGTCTGTTTACCTGGATGCCGCTCGGTCTGAGGGTGTTACGCAAAATCGAGAACATCATTCGCGAGGAGATGAATCGCGCCGGCGCACTCGAGCTATTGATGCCGGCCGTACAACCAGCCGAGTTGTGGCAGGAATCCGGTCGCTGGGATGAATACGGCCACCTGTTGCTCCGCATGAGCGATCGGCACAATCGCGATTTTTGTTTCGGCCCGACGCACGAGGAAGTCATTACCGATATCGCCCGTCGCGAATTGCGCAGCTACAAGCAATTGCCGGTGAATTTCTACCAGATACAGACCAAGTTTCGCGACGAGATTCGGCCGCGCTTCGGCGTCATGCGCGCACGCGAGTTCATCATGAAAGATGCGTATTCCTTTCATGTCGATCAAAAATCGTTGGAAGTCGGATACCAGAAGATGCATGCTGCCTACACGGCGATTTTCAAACGCCTCGGCCTGCGCTTTCGGGTCGTGGATGCCGACAGCGGAGAAATCGGCGGGAGCCGGTCACAGGAATTTCATGTACTTGCAGATTCGGGCGAAGACGCTGTTGCCTGGAGTAACCAGGACAGCTATGCGTCCAACGTCGAGACCGCCGCTACACTTCCGCCAACTGGCAGCGCGCCGTCGCCGGCAGCCGAACTTGCCAAGGTCAGCACACCGGGCGTGAAGACAATCGACGACCTGGCAGCATTTCTGAAAATCGACGCGACGAAGATCGTAAAGACACTGATCGTCGATGGCGACACCCAACCGGTCGCACTGGTCTTGCGCGGCGACCATGAACTGAATGCAGTAAAAGCAGCGAAACTTGTTGGCGTAACATCACCCTTGCGTATGACAGACGCGGACGTCATTCGCAAGGCAACCGGCTGCACGCCGGGGTTTGCCGGGCCGATCGGTTTGAAGATTCCCGTGTACTTCGATCACGCCGTTCGAATCATGTCCGATTTTGTCTGCGGTGGTAACGAAAAGGACCTGCATTACACCGGCGTGAATTTTGGCCGCGATCTGCAGTTAGGGGAAACCTTCGACTTGCGCAATGTTGTCGCTGGCGATCCTGTGCCGGGCGGCAAGGGAAAGCTCAGCATTGCGCGTGGCATTGAAGTCGGCCACATTTTTCAGCTTGGTACGAAATACAGCGAAGCGATGAACGCGACCGTCCAGGATCCGGACGGTGCCGACGTCTTAATGGCAATGGGTTGTTACGGTATCGGCGTTACCCGTATCGTGGGCGCGGCCATCGAACAGAACCACGACGACAAAGGCATCATCTGGCCCGAACCGCTCGCTCCGTTCGACGTGGTGCTGATTCCGATCAACATGCATCGATCCGAGCCGTTGCGTGAAGCGGCCGAGAATCTCTATGCGGACTTGCAGAAGATAGGCGTCAGTGTGCTGTTCGATGATCGCGACGCCCGCCCCGGCGTCAAATTCGCCGATGCGGAATTGATTGGGATTCCACACCGGCTGGTAATCAGTGACCGGGGTCTTGAGGCCAACGAGCTGGAATACCGGCACCGGCGGGACAGCGACTCGCGCCAGTTGAAACGTGAAGCCGCTCTCGAATTGCTGCAGAATTCGGGGTTAAGCTGAAACGATATCCGATGGCGAAGGCCCGGTGTATGAAGAGCATTACTCCCCGGTTGATAGTTCTAATGCTGGTGCTGGCTTGCGTCAGCCCCGCTCCGGCACAGGACGCGCCGGATCCCGCGTTACGTGATTTGCTGCGGGCGGTTGCCTCGGAAGCCGACAGTTTCGAAGACCATTTTGCCGCCCAGGTCTGGCTTACTGACATGTCGGCAAGACTTGAACGACAGGTGGCGAATCCGAACGAGCGGTTGACGATCCTGAAGCGCGTGCATTACGAAGCGACTCGCTGGGAGCTGCCGCCGGAACTGGTCCTGGCCGTCATCGACGTCGAAAGCAACTTCGACCGCTTCGCAATTTCCGTCGCCGGTGCGCGCGGCCTCATGCAAATCATGCCTTTCTGGCTAAAGGAAATCGGGCGACCCGAAGACAACCTCATGCATATCGACACGAACGTTCGCTATGGATGCACGATTCTGAAGTTTTATCTCGACCTCGAGAAAGGGGACCTCGCACGCGCCCTTGCCCGCTACAACGGCAGCCGGGGTCAGCGAAAATACCCCAACAAGGTCCTGGATAAGCTACGTCTCAAGTGGTTCCGGGTCTGATCAGCCCGTTGTAAACCGTCGCGGCGCCGAAATTTCGACCGGTCCTTCGTCGAGCGACTCGACCTTGGCAAGCGCAGGTCCGTCACGCAACCAGTTGCGGAGCGATAGCAATGCCGCGGGTTTGCCACACGCAACAACTTCGACGCTGCCGTCCGGCAGATTGATCGCATGTCCGGTGACGCCGAGACTATGGGCAACGTCCCGGGTGCTTGCACGAAAAAACACGCCCTGAACCTTGCCACGGACGACGAAACGACGGCACTGGATTTCAGAGTCCTGTTTCATGCCCGCGGTAGACCAGCGCTGCCATCAGCGCAAACCCTGGAAACCTACTTCGGCGTTTCAACGGTTGCGAGTGCATGCAATGCCTTTTGCTTGGCCTGCATCGCATCGCGCCGAGCCTGGGCATAGGCTCGATCGGCAAGATTTTTTTGTGCGCTGTCGAGCAGGGCCTCGGCCTCACGAATGTCGTCGGGCGCCGCTTTTTCGGCACCGGCTTCCTTGGCGACCGAAATCGCTTGCCGTGCGTCACTCATTTCCTGCACCGGCGGTGCCGTCTCGCAACCCGGAGTGATAGCCAGCAAAGCAAGTAAGGCGGCGAACGCCGCGGCACGTAAGGCCGGCGCAGCTTTTTTTTCCTCAGACCTTGCGGTAGCAGCGTGCACGCGGCAACGCTAGCAAGCGGCCAGCTCCACAGTCAAGCCGAAGGGCAGACCTGACGACGGTCGTAACGACTGCTACAGTTGCTCGCCGGAAATCGACTGTAGCGGAGCCTGAAATGCCCATTGCGCTTACCATCTATCACAATCCAGGATGTTCCAAGTCACGGAAAACCCTGGAGTTAATTCGAGAGCACGGCATCGAGCCCAGGATTATCGAGTACCTGAGGGAACCGCCGCCGCCGGCGACCACGCTGCGGCTTGCCAAAATGCTCGGGGTTCCGGTTGCCGACCTTCTCAGGACCGGCGACGGCAACGAAACCGATGAGACCCTGTCACTGAATGACGGCGCGCTCGCCAGCTGGCTGCAGGATCACCCGGCCGCCTTGCAACGACCGATCGTCGTCGACGAGACGAGCGCCAGGGCCGTAATCGGAAGACCGCCGGAAACGGTGCTTAAGCTGCTGATAGCATGAAAGAAATACTGGTTCTGTATTACTCGCGGTACGGCGCGACCGAGGCTCTGGCGCGGGAAGTCAGCGTGGGGGTCGATACGGTGGCCGGGGCTGCCGCACGCCTCAGGACAGTCCCCGCTGTCTCGGCAAACAGCGAAGCGAGCGAGGATGCGATCCCGGCCAAAGGGCCACCGTATGCGTCGATCGATGACCTGGTCGAATGCGCCGGCCTCGTTATCGGAAGCCCGACACGCTTCGGCAATATGGCGGCAGCAATGAAATATTTCCTGGACGGCACCGGCAGCCTGTGGCTGGGCGGCGCATTGGCGGGCAAACCAGCCGGTCTGTTTTCCTCAACCTCGACACTGCACGGCGGCCAGGAATCGACACTTCTGACCATGGCAATCCCGCTGCTGCATCACGGCATGCTGATTACCGGCATTCCGTATACGGAAGCCGCGTTGTCGACGACCACGACCGGTGGATCGCCTTACGGTGCCACCCATGTCAGCTGGAACCGCAAGCCGGACTCGCTGTCCGACGACGAAAAATCGCTGGCTCGCGCGCTCGGCGCACGCGTCGCCTCGGTCGCACTTAAACTCGCCGATTGAGCTAGCTGTCGATGACCGTGCGGACAAACGGAATGGTCAGCCGACGTTGCGTTCGCAAGGCTTCTGCATCCAGCCGGTCGAGCAGCGCATACAGGCTGCCCATGTCACGGCGCGTTCTGGACATCAGGTAGCTGGCAGTATCCGCGGGCAAGTCGAGACCGCGATGCCGCGCCCGCAGCTGCAATGCCATCGTCGTGTCCTGCTCGCTTAGCGCCTGCAACTGGAACACGGTCAGCAGCGACATCCTGCTGCGAAGATCGGCGAGCTCGATGCCGCTGTCGCGCGGTGCCGACAACGACGAAACCAGCATCAGCCCGCCGTTGTCGCTTAACTGATTGAACAGTCCGAACAAAGCAAGCTCCCACTTTTCATCACCGGCAACTTCGTGGAAATCGTCGAGACAGACGCAATGCCGGCTCGCCAGTCCGTCGAGAATTCCGGGCCCGAGCTGCGACAGGTCGGCGAGCGGCACGTAAATAGACCGATCACCGAGCCGTGCACAAACCGCTTGCAACAGGTGACTTTTCCCCGTCGCTTCTTTGCCGCGGATCCAGCAGCCCCGGTCCTGTGCGCCTTCCGCGAGTTCCAGCAGATAGGCAACCAGCGGCTGATTTTGCGCCGGCCAAAAACTTTCAAAAACCGCGTGATCCTGCAGCTGCAGCGGTAAAGCCAGCTGGGTCAAGGCGGCGTTTCCTTCGCCTCGAGTTCGGCTGCTTCGACGGGATGCTCGGCGAGATAGTTGTCATAGGCAAATCTGACCAGCACAGAAAGTACGGCAGCCGCGGGCAGCGCCAGAAGAATACCGAAGAAGCCGAACAGCTGACCACCGGCAGCGATTGCGAAAATGACGATCACCGGATGCAATCCGATGCGGTCGCCCACCAGTTTGGGAGTCAGGATGGATCCTTCGATTACCTGGGCTATTGTAAAAACGGCGATGACACCGCCGAGATGCAACAGCGGATCGGGTTCCAGCACCACCGTCATGCCGGCAAGCAGAATACCGAATACAAACCCCAGGTAAGGCACAAAACTTATCAATCCCGATACAACACCAATCGCAACGGCAAATTTCAGTCCGACGAGACCGAGGCCCGCTGAATAGATAACGCTGAGTGCCAGCATTACGAGAATCTGGCCGCGAAGGAATGCACCGAGCACTTCGTCCGTCTCCCGGGCCAGCCTGAACACCGTTTCGCGTTGTCCGGAAGGTACAAGTGCCGCAAGCCGGCTGGTTATGAAATCCCAGTCTCGCAACATGTAGAACGTAATGATCGGGATCAGGAACAGGCTGATGACGGCGGCAGCCAGTGCACCGCCGGATTTGCCGACCGAAAGCAGGATCGTCGTTCCCCAGCTGCCGGCCATGTCACCGTACTTGTTGAGAAACGCCGCCAGCCCCACATCGTCTCCCGGAACGCCTCCCATGAAATTGGCGACCCGCGGAAGCCACACTTTTTCGACCTGGGCAACGATATCCGGCAGTGCATTCAGCAGTGCGGCTACCTGGGTGCGAACCAGCGGCAATACCAGCATGACGAGAAAGCCCATGAACAGGAACGTCAGCAGGAACACGCAGACGACAGCAATGGTGCGCGGCATCTTCAGTCGCTGCAAGCGATCGGCCAAGGGATCGCCGATATATGCAAGCAATGCGGCTGCAACGAAAGGCGTCAATACCGGTGCCAGTAAATACAGCAACCATCCTGTTAAACCGATCGCGACAAGCCAGCTGGTACGCAAGTTGCTATTCATGAATCCCGTTCCTGTCTGTCGTTTCCGAATCGGGCGCGTTTCGACCAGGACCAGACATAGTCCACGCCGCTCACTACCACCGTTACAAAGACACCCGCGCCGAACACGATTATCGTTGCGCGGTTTGGCCAACCGTAACCTGCCCGGCTCAATACGAACAGCACCAGAAAAAGCTCGAGAAAGGTATTCAGTTTGCTGATCTTCGTCGGCTCGCCTTCGACCGGTTTGATCAGGAAATTATAGGCAGTAGCGCCGCCGATGATAACGACGTCCCGGGATACGACCAGCGTTGCGAGCCAGGCCGGAAGGAGACCGGTTACGGCGAGCGTAACGAATGAACCGGCAACCAGTAGCTTATCGGCAACCGGGTCCAGCAATGCGCCGAGGCGCGTGTGCCAATTGAATGTTTTCGCAAGGTAGCCATCCAGTCCGTCGGAAAAGCCGGCGACGAAAAACAGTATCAGCGCAAGATCGTATCGTTCCCCGACGATAAAATAGAGGATCGGCGCAATCAGTACGATGCGCAGAATTGAAATTGCATTTGGCAACCAGCGCAGGTTCATAATCTTTCTGGCCCATTCACCCTAAGGGCGATAGGCGAATTCCAGAGAGTCGAATTGTGGGAAATTGCCCGCTTCGATGCCACGGCCGAAGCCGCTATCGGCCTCGAGAGAACGAGTCAAACGCAGAGCCCTTTCGAGCCTGTCAGCCCCTCCGTATACCTGCACGATATAGCGAATTCGGTTTCCGGATACAGATTCGACTTTGAAGCTCTCGACCGGATTGAGGCCGTCCATAATTCGGTGGACGGCACCGTACGCGTGCAGCGAATCCACACCACTGATTGTCAACGCAACGGTTTCGAGCGGCACGTTGCCGGCGAAAGCAAACTCCGCGGCCACCGCATCGGCCACCTGATTAATAACAGTCGCCGGTTCTTCGGAAAATTCGCTAACGCCGGGGCCAAAATAGAAAGTCCAGCGATACGGTTGCGCCGCGGATGGGCGAACCCGGCCGATCAGTATGGCCGCCGCGCCGTAGCGTTCGGAAGCTTTCAATAACCGCTCGTCGAAGCCACCCCAGATATCGCTGAAGCCGATGTTCTCCAGGTCTTCGGTGTCCAGCAGCGGAAAAGCGATGGGCAGACCGCGCAATCGCGCCGCCTCCTGCAGGCGTTCCCGCAACAGGCGATTCCTGTCTATGGAACGCTGCATGCCGGGACTCCGATTCATGTCGTCGGCAGCGACGATTTCGCGCTCACCCTGCCCCCAGTCCACGGCCAGCCAGACCAATGTCAGCGGCCGGTCGATTCCCCAGACAGTCTGGCCAGCCCGCCGCAGGACGCTCTCGATTGCCGCACCGTCCAGAGAAACCCATAAGGTGTTGTCCTCACCCGGCCGGTACTGCAGGACGTAACGCGCCGCGTTGGGAAACAATTCGGCAAACAGGGGAGACTCGGCGGCGTCGATCGCACCGGTGATACGTACCAGGACCTGGTTGAGTGCCGCCCTGTAAGCCTCGTCACGCCCCTCCGGATTCTCGGGGTCGAGTGGCACTTGCGCGGTATACAGCTCGGCAACCTCTATGGAGTGCACGACGGGCATCACCAATACGCAGCCGAAAAGCAGCAAGAACACCTGCAAAACCGCTGTGACGGATCCCCTGTTAGTCCTGTATTGCATCAATGCGCTCGATTGTGCCCGGCAATTGCCGGGAAAAAGACGGTGTTACGCAGGCTGGCTAGCCTTTATTATATCGCCCTCACAGGAATTGCCACCCATTCATTCATATTGACATTCGCCCGTGCGTGCAGCGGGCAACTTGCTTGAGAGAACCATGACGAAACCCCTCACCTACCGCGACGCCGGTGTCGACATCGACGCCGGAGACAATCTCGTCGAGCGAATCAAGCCGCTGGTGGCGGCGACCCGTCGCAGCGAGGTCCTCGCTGGCCTCGGCGGATTCGGCGGTCTGTTTGCGTTGCCTCCGGGCAAATATCGGGAGCCGGTCCTGGTATCCGGTACCGACGGCGTCGGCACCAAGCTGAAGCTCGCTCAAAACCTCGGTATTCACGACACGATCGGAATCGACCTGGTGGCGATGTGTGTCAACGACGTTCTGGTGCAAGGTGCGGAACCCCTGTTTTTCCTCGATTACTTCGCCTGCGGAAAACTGGATATTGAAGTTGCAACACAGGTTGTCGGCGGAATCGCGGATGGCTGCCGGCAGGCCGGCGCCGCCCTTATCGGTGGTGAAACGGCCGAAATGCCGGATATGTATCCTGCGGGTGAATACGATCTCGCCGGGTTCTGTGTCGGCGTCGTCGAACGCGAGGCATTGATCGACGGCAGCTCGATTGAAAATGACGACGTCATCATCGGCATCGGCTCCAGCGGGGCCCATTCCAACGGATATTCCCTGATACGCAGGGTTCTGGAACGCGAGCCCGGCGCATTGATAGCGGGAATTCCTGCCGCCAGGCAATTGCTTACCCCGACTCGCATCTACGTCCAATCGATTCTGGCGCTGATGCAGGAAGTAACTGTTAAAGGCCTTGCACACATAACCGGCGGCGGCCTCACAGAAAATGTGCCTCGCATCCTGCACGGTGAGAAATGCGCACAAATCGAGCTCGGAAGCTGGCAACGCGGTGCAGTTTTCGACTGGCTCGCCCGAACCGGCGGTATCGAACAGGCGGAAATGCTGCGCACGTTCAATTGTGGTGTCGGCATGATCGTCATCGTCGACAAGGCGCAGGCGAAAACTGCCATAAGCAAACTCGGCTCGCTCGGCGAAAACGCCTGGATTCTGGGCCGTATCGCCAGCGGTGCAGGCGGCGTAGAGTACGTTTGAACCCCGTCGACGCAGCGCTACGCGTGGCCGTTCTGGTTTCGGGCGGCGGCACCAATCTTCAGGCAATTATTGACGCGCACAGCCGCGGCACGCTGGATATCGAACCGGTGCTGGTTCTCAGCAACAACGCGCAGGCTTACGGGCTGGTACGTGCAAGAACCGCCGGCATTCCTGCGAAATGTGTTCCGCACGCGAGCTTTCCCGACCGCGCTTCCTTTGACGAGGCGATTTCCGCGCAGCTCGACACCGTGCAAGCCGATCTGATTCTTCTCGCCGGATTCATGCGCATACTGACACCGGGTTTCGTCGCGAAATATGCCGGCAGATTACTGAACATACATCCGTCGCTATTGCCCCTCTACCCCGGGCTGGACACGCACCGCCGGGCTATCGAGGCTGGCGACGCCTGGCACGGCAGCACCGTGCATTACGTTACGGAGAAACTGGACGGCGGTCCGCGCATCATTCAGGGACGCGTTCCCGTTGCGCAAGACGATGACGCAGAAAGCCTCGCACGACGTGTGCTCGCCGTTGAACACGAAATCTATCCCGAAGCCGTTCGGCTTATTGCAAGTGGCAGGCTGACCTGCCGAGACGGCGACGCTTTTCTTGATAACAGGAAACTGGACGAACCGCTGCAGCTCGGGGAATTCCCTACGCTTTCGGCAACGTGACACCGCGCTGAAACTGGTACTTGCCGCCACGGTCCTTGTAGGACGTTTCGCATTCTTCGTCCGACTCCAGGAATAGCATCTGGGCCACACCCTCATTGGCATAAATTTTCGCGGGGAGCGGCGTCGTGTTGGAAAATTCCAGCGTGACGTGCCCCTCCCACTCGGGTTCCAGTGGCGTGACATTAACAATGATGCCACAGCGTGCGTACGTCGATTTTCCCAGGCAGATCGTCAACACATTGCGAGGAATGCGGAAGTACTCGACAGTGCGCGCCAGCGCGAACGAATTCGGCGGGATGATGCAGACGTCGCTGACCTTGTCGACGAAGCTGGATTGCGAAAACGCTTTCGGATCGACAATGGCAGACTCGATATTGGTAAAGACCTTGAATTCGCGCGAGCAGCGTACGTCGTAGCCGTAACTCGATGTGCCGTAGGAGACTATGGGCTGGCCGTTCAAATCCCGGACCTGTCCCGGTTCGAACGGTTCGATCATGCCATGCGTTGCCGCCATCTCGCGGATCCAGCGATCGGATTTAATGCTCATCAGCTTTCTTCAACGACGATATTGGGGAAACGGCGACTGTAATCCTTGCCCTGCAAGGCGAGTGCGGCTGCCATGTTTCGCGCCACATTGCGGTAGGCAATGGCCTGCGGCGACTCCGGCGCGGCAACGACAGTGGGTGTGCCACTGTCAGTCTGTTCACGAATGCTGAGGTCTAGCGGCAGCTGGCCGAGCAAGGCGACACCGTATTTTTCCGCCATCCGCTGGCCACCACCGCTGCCAAACAGTGCTTCCTCATAGCCGCAATTGCTGCACACGTGACTGCTCATGTTTTCCACGATACCGAGAACCGAAACCGAGACCTTGCGGAACATCTGCAGCCCTTTCTGCGCGTCGAGCAGGGCGATATCTTGCGGGGTGGTGACTATCACCGCGCCGCTGACCGGCACCTGTTGCGACAGCGTCAGCTGGATGTCGCCGGTGCCCGGCGGCATGTCAACGATCAGGTAGTCCAGGTCCTGCCAGCGAGTCTGGTGCAATAACTGGTTCAGCGCGGAAGTCACCATGGGCCCGCGCCAGACCATGGGCTGGTCCGGATCGATCAGAAAGCCTATCGACATCACCTGCAAGCCGTGAGCAAGCAAGGGGTTCATGGTTTTGCCATCCTCGCTGGAAGGACGCTGACCCGTCAGCCCCAGCATCAGGGGCTGGCTTGGCCCGTATATATCGGCATCGAGGATTCCCACGGCGGCACCGTCCGCCGCAAGGGCAAGTGCCAGATTGACCGCCGTGGTCGATTTGCCGACACCGCCTTTTCCCGAGGCAATTGCGATGACGTTCCGCACTTCTGTCAATGGCTTCAGGTTTCGTTGCACGCCATGCGACGTGATTTTCTGGCCGACTTTGATCTCAACCGCGGCGCCACCGCCAAGGCTTTCGGCCACACGCTGCAATTCCCGGTGAAGTTCATCCCGCACGCCGCCGACAGGCACGCCGAGCTCCGCGTCAAAACGCAGAACGTCGCCTTCGGGCGGCAGCTGGCGCAAGCGTCCGAGCCGACCCAGCGAATGCTGGAATCCGGGCACGACGACGGCCTCAAGGGCTTGTTTCAAATCAGAATCTGTTGACAAAGTCACACTTCGCGGGCTTGCATTAGGTTAAATTTTGATGGTGGATCGGCGACCTGAGGTCGCGGGCGACATTGTAGCGGAGGCAAGCCGAAATTAATGCCCCCGCGCCGTGAAATGGAAACGGCACCACAGAGAAAAAGGACTTGCAATTAGGAACTTGCGGACGCTGCATGGTTCCGGGTTCACAGTTGTGGTGCATGTGATGTGGCATAATGCGGCACGAGTCATTTGAGGAAGCGACTGCGGAGAAGAACTGGACGCCTGACGCAGGTGCCGGAATTCTTGCCCGAGTCCGCTTGGGCAAGAGCGAAATTGGTTTTGAAAGCTTCTGAGCTTGGTCAATTCAGTCAACTGCGCGCAGTGCAGCCGCGAACCGGCAGCCTCGGCGCCGCATTGCGACTTAATTCGACTGCCCCGATCCCGGCCGAGCGAACCGGGAGAACCCACTGATGAGCCTTCTGGCCGGATTTCGTGCAGATCAGCTGCTGAGCCAGCTGATGAGCCAGACGGACACGTCGTCGAAATCCGCGCAAAAACTCACCGAACGCCTGAAGAAACTCGGGCCGAAAGTCATTCCGAACGTGATCGAGGCGCTCGCAATGAGCGACAAGAGCCACACGATGCTTTTCGTGGACATCCTGGCAAGCCAGGTCAGCGACAAAACCCTCGACTACTATAAAGAAGGGCTTGCCGACGGCGGCGAACGGGTCGTGGCCGGTACTGCCTGGGCGCTCTCCAGCAGCCACAATTACAACGCCAATGCTCTGCTCGAATTCTTCGACGACAAGGAAGTATCGAAGCCGGCTTTGATCGAGGTGCTGAAGGTCCACAAACGCGACCTTAGCGTCCACGAACTGCTGCGCCGAGCTTACGAGCTCGAACCCAAGGAAAAAGCAGCGCTGTTCGCCATCATCGACGACGTACTCACCGAAGAAATGGTGCCGGACCTGATCGCGCGCATGGGCGGAAAAGACCCGGCGATCAAGATTCACCTGATCAGATTATTGTCGAAATTCAAGGCTCGCGAAATTGGCCATGCATTCGAGATGCAACTGAGCGATCCGAACAAGATGGTGCGCTCCGCCGCGCTCACCGCACTATCCACGCGCGGCAATGCCGTGAGAATCGAAAAAGTCGCCAAACTGCTCCACGATCCAGACCTCGATGTGCAGAACAAAGCGGTCGATGTCATTGTTCAGATCAATCATCCGGAAACGATCAAGTACCTCGTTGAAGCGCTGAAAGACGAATCCGAGTACACCCGGCGTTCGGCTGTCGAAGTCCTGAATGAGATTGGCGACACCAATTCCGTCAAGGACCTGCTGGCGGCGATCAAGGACGATGACTGGTGGGTCCGCGCCCGCGCCGGCGACGCGCTGGCCGAGATTGGCGGACCAAAAGTCATCGGTTCGGTACTCGAGCTGATCAAGGACAAGGACGAGGACATCCGGCGAACTGCCATCGAAATTCTGAATGCCACCAAAGACGAATCGGCTGTCGATACCCTTATCCGGGCCACCGATGATTCCGACTGGTGGGTTCGCGAACGCGCAGTCGATGCGCTGGCCCAGATCGGCAGCAAAAAGGCCGTGCCGAAACTGGTCGCCATGCTCGGCACCAATGCCAAAACGGACGCCATCGTTGTGCGTGCTCTTGGCAAAATCGGTGACGCGGACATCATCTCGAAGATCGTGCCGATGCTGCAGAGACCGGAGCGCGACCTGCAGGTCGAGGCAATTCGGGCGATCTCTCATCTTGCAGACGAAAAACGCGCAGAAACCGTGCGGAACGTGTTGCGCAAGATCAAGGAGACCGACGACAAGACGATCATCAACAGTGCCGACAAAGCTATCAAGGAAATCGATGCGAAATTCTCCGCGACCGTGCTTGCTGAAAACGTACGCGCGGAAAAGATGGCGGAACCGACCAAGACACTGCTCCTCGACGACGAGGACCTGGAGAAGCTGCTGGACGCACAGGCCCGGTCGCATGTTCAGCCGCTGGATGAGACACAAGGTGCAACGGCTCCGTCAGCGCCGGCAATGGAGCAGAAGGTTCTCGATATCTCGAAACTCAATCCCGGCGATGTCATCGAGGGCCGTTACAAGTACATCGAGAAAATCGGCAAGGGCGCGTTCGGAACCGTGTTGCTGATGCAGGACCAGATCGTGGATGAGCGTCTGATCCTCAAGTTCCTGAATCCGAACGTTTCATCTGACGAGGAAATGATGAAGCGATTTGTGCACGAGCTCCGCTACTCGCGCATGATTACGCACAAGAACGTCATTCGAATTTACGACTTTTTGTATCTGCAAGGCAGTTACGCGATTTCAATGGAGTACTTTCCGTCACATACGCTCAGTGGTGAAATCCCCGACGGCAAGCCGATGTCATTTGAAAAGGCGTTGCGCTTCTCCAATGACATCGCAACCGGCATGTCCATCGCTCATCAGGCAGGCGTCATTCACCGGGACCTGAAGCCCGCCAATATCCTGGTCAACGATGAGGGCCTGCTGAAAATCGTGGACTTCGGCGTGGCGGCAGCCGCAAGCAGCGGCGACACGCAACTGACCAAGACCGGCTACGTCATCGGTTCACCGAAATACATGGCGCCCGAGCAGATTCTCGGCAAGAAGGTCGATGAAACCGCCGATATCTACAGCGTCGGCGTCATCATGTACGAAATGGTCACTGGCGTACCGCCCTACAGCCGTGGCGACCACATGTCTGTCATGTACCAGCATGTCCAGGGTAAGGCCAAGGCCTGCCAGGAGCTCAATCCGAAAATTCCGGATGCCTACGCCGCCGTCATCGCCAAATCGATGTCGGTGGACAAAACCAAGCGCTTCAAGTCGATGGATGAACTCAGCGACGCGCTGAACGCCATTACCCTGTAGAAATCACCCCCTGTTCCGCGTGGCGATTCGCGGAAATCCATGAGACAGCTTCCAAAAATGTGCGGTGCCGCACTGGCACGCCGGCGCGATTCAGCCTAGGATACGCGCAAATGTATGATTTATAGGCTATTGTAGTAATCCTCATATGCCACGTATCGACTCGTTCCTGAAGCTGGGACTGGCCCAGGGCTGTTCCGATGTCCACCTGGCCGTCGGCGTGCCGCCGATGTTGCGTATGAACGGTGACCTTATGCCGATCAAGTTCCGCGATCTGTCGGATACCGAACTTGAAGGATACGTTCTGGAGATTCTCAGCGACTCGCAACGCGAGCATTTCGGCTCAGGCCGGGATCTGGACTTCTCCTACGTCAGCGAAGATCGCGGCCGCTTTCGCGTCAACCTGTTTCGCAAGGACACCGGCGTCGGCGCGGTCTTTCGCTACATTCCGAACGAAGTGCCGACTCTCGAAAAACTCAACGTACCGAAAATCCTTCGTGACTTCTGCGACTACCACCAGGGCATGGTACTGGTAACGGGGTCCACGGGAACCGGCAAATCGACCACGCTGGCGGCGATGATCGATCATCTCAACAAAACACGACACCTGAACATCATCAGCCTCGAGGACCCGATCGAATTCGTGCACCCGAGCAAGAACTCGCAGGTCATACAACGTGAACTCGGCACCCACCTGCGAAGCTTTGCAGACGGCGTGCGCTCCGCCATGCGAGAAGACCCGGATGTCATCCTGGTCGGCGAGCTTCGCGACGCAGAAACCATTTCCATGGCGATGACCGCCGCGGAGACCGGTCATCTGGTGCTGGG